>UINC01000210.1_pt1 | contig 46281 bp, 35 predicted proteins | sample 5385821 | NCBI WGS metagenome assembly UINC01 (sample SAMEA4666929, study PRJEB26691) | marine metagenome | isolation source: Pacific Ocean | place: Pacific Ocean | collected 2011-10-13 | reverse complement strand
GACATCAGGTCCAATCTCCTTTCCGGGGGATACAAAAAAGCCACCAGGTATCTAGCCTGGAGGCTGCTTGGTAAGTCTGCTGTTGCGTCTAATCCCTGCGCCAGTATTACCTGGGTCAGGTACAGACGGTCGGCGGCGATTTTGGCCGCCCTCTCAGCCTGGCTTACCCAAGCTCCCGCCAGAACGTATCTACCGCTCTGTTACCGAAAGAATAGCACCGGCCTCGAGGGGTGTCAACGAAGAAATCAGCCTCGAATTCCTCTTTTCTAAAGGGGACTTTACGACGTAAAAATCGTTAAAAATCGTGTGACGGCCGGCACGGAATCTTGGTGCGGCGTTGTTTTAACAGGCATTCCAGCCGATGATTGGATGAAGGGAAGATCCTCTTGAGAGGCGTCATGGCACAAGGGATCACATCAAACAAAGTCTCCTTTTTTAAAATCTGGAAGGCTGCGCTGCTTTTGGGCGCCGGCTTCTGACAATCAGATCATCGGGTTCGACTCGATGATCGGTGCCGACGGTGGCTATTTGTTGATCAAACCCTTCTACCAAGGTGGAGATCGGCCGTTGCTGGTCTTCGACACAGCTACCGAAACAGCTCAACTCATCGACACCAGATTCGTGGTCGTCGATACGCAATTGCTCTACATCGAAGGATAATAACTAGAGTTGGAACTCCCCAACGTCCGGAGATATAGTCAGCTTGGCGCCGGTCAATTGCTGCACCTCTTCCGGCGTCCAACCCGGAGCAACTTCGATCAAAGTCAGTCCTTTGCCGTCGCACTCGATCACTGCCAGGTCGGTGACTATCAGGTAGACACATCCTTTGCCGGTCAGAGGGAATGTGCATTCCTCAACGATCTTTGGTTCCCCGATCCGGTCGGTGTGCTCCATGGCTACGATGACCCCCGCAGCCCCGGTAGCCAAGTCCATAGCGCCGCCTACGTTCCCCACGCCCCGCTGAGGCAGCATCCAGTTTGCCAGGTCTCCGGTGGCCGACACCTGGTGAGATCCCAGAACCGTCACGTCCACATGGCCGCCCCGGATCATGGCAAACGCCTCCGCAGAGTCGAAGAACGACATGCCGCCAACGGGCTGTAGGTACTGGCCGCCGGCGTTGATCAGATCGATGTCTTCATCCCCTTCTTCGGCGATTGGGCCACAATTGAGGATGCCGCTTTCGCTGTGGTAGAAGACGGTCCGGCCTTCGGGCACGAAGCTGGATACCAGTGTGGGGATACCGATGCCCAGGTTCACATAGGAGCCGTCGGGCAGCTCTTTGGCCACCCGCATGGCGACGATCTCCCTGGGCAAACGCTCTTTATCGGCTAACGATGTCATCGGTTGGTCCCATTCTTAAAATTGGAGTCCGGTCATAGGTAGGCAGAGAAATCGGGAGGCCGAAGGACTATGCGATCAACGAATAGTCCAGGGGTGACGATCTCTTCCGGTCCAAGTTGGCCCGGCTCCACGATCTCATCTACCTCCACCACCACAATCTTGGCGGTGGTGGCCATCACTGGATTGAAGTTCCGGGATGTCCCTTTGTAGACCACGTTGCCCAGGGTATCGGCCTTGTGGCCCCGGATGATGCAGTAATCGGCCCGCAGCCCGGTCTCAAGTATGTAGTCTTTACCGCCGATGTTACGGGCTTCTTTCCCTTCAGCCAGTAGGGTCCCGGCGCCGGTAGGGGTGTAGAACGCCGCTATCCCGGCCCCGCCGCTGCGCAATCGCTCAGCCAACGTTCCCTGGGGCACAACTTCCAGCTCGGTCTCGCCACGGTTGTAGGCCTCTTCGAAAGCGCTGAGGCGGGACACCGACGGTGAAACCGGGTAGGAAGCCGTGGCCTTGGCCACTTGGTTGTTCTCTACCAGGATACTGTGGTCGATGATATTGGGCGCTCCAAAACCACTCACCCGGGCGACCCCAGCCGTGTTGCTGATCAACTGCAAGCCCTTAACTCCCAAGTCGCGCAGCCCTACCATCAGGTAATGGGCCATACCGCCAGGACCAGCGAAGCCATCAACGTTCACGATCGAACCTTCCGGCAGGTCCTCTAGGGCATCCACGGCGCTGGCGTAGACTTTGTCGAGCGGTTTAAACGCCGGAACTTTGAAGGTCATTTCTTTCAATTCGGAAGAGATTGTCAAGGTCGCATCAGTTATGGCGGCTATCTCTTCTGAGGTCCAACCGGGAGCCACCTCAATCAGTTCCAGACCATCGGAGCCGACATTTATCACGGCTGCATCCGTGATGATTATATCGACCAAGCCAGTCCCGTCCACCGGTAGGCTGCATGTCCCGACGATATTTGACCGGCCTCCGGGGTACCGGTGGGGCATGACGGCCACCACAGTCTTGGCGCCGTAGGCCATGTCCACGGCCGAGCCGGGGGCGAATAATCCCTCGGTGGCTTCAGTAGTCCAGTGCACAAAATCGCCGCTGGCGGCTACCTGCGACGGCTGCAAGATTGCGATATCGGTGTGTCCGCCCCGGAAGATGCCGGCTATGTCCACTACGCCGGTCCAGGCTCCACCGGACAGCAAGGACACGGTGTTGCCTCCAGAGTCCACTGCCCCAGTGTTTTCACCCGAACTTTCAATACCCAGGGCGCCACTGTCGGCGAGAAACCATACACCGTTGTTGCCCGGCAATTCTTTGGGCAGGTTGCAAGGTATCCCAGGTCCCAGAGCGACCACCGCACCAGAAAACAATTCCAGGGCGGCACGACGGACCATGCTGGCGGTGTCTAACGGCATTCCGGGCATCTGAAAATAGTCTCCTGTTATTACGCGGCCAAGACCAGCCGGTCGATGAAGATGGCTTGGGTGATCACCGTCTCAGCGTCGATTCCGCCCGGTTCAACCACATGGTCGACTTCGGCCACCGTAACCGCGGCGGCCATGGCCATGATGGGGTTCCAATTGCGTCCTGTCCTCTCATAGACCATGTTGCCCAAGGTATCTGCCGACTTGGCTTTAAGCAGCGCGAAATCCGCCTTGAGGGCAAATTCAAGAACGTGCTCCTTGCCGTCGAAGGGGCGCAGTTCCTTGCCTTCGGTGAACCTGGTCCTAGCGCCCGTGGGCAAGAATACGCCGCCGATACCGGCGCCGCCGGCCCTCAGACGCTCCGCCAAAATTCCCTGGGGTACAATCTCCAACTCCAGCTTGCCCGACTCCCATAATTCTTTCACCGGACCGCCAGCATCGGGATGAAATGGCATGGGCGAGACCATCTTTTTGACCTGTCCAGTGGCAACCAAATCGGCTAATCCGAACGTGCCCCCTACGGGGAGCCATGTTCCCTGACAGACCAGCGTCAGGTCGGCAGCGCCGGTCTCAGCTAGCCCGTGAAGCAGCATCTCAGGGACACCGCGACCGGCGTAACCGGCGACCAAGACGGACGCTCCGTCGGCGATGCCTTCCAGAACTTCTAGAGCGGAAGGGTAGACCTTGCCCTTGGCGGCGGAGTTGAGGGGGGTGCCGGTCATTGGCGGTTCCTAATTGGGACTCGTATCTATCTGATTGGGGCAAACTGGGGCTTTTCAGCAGCCACGCATTATAGCGGCACGCGCTTGTATATACCACGTCGTCACCTCTGGCGACGCCCACAAAAAACCCGCCCCGATGGTATCGGGGCGGGTTTTGTTTGCTGTGTTCTGTCGGGAAGGACGCTTTAGAAATCCATCCCGCCGCCCGGGGGCATGGCCGGCATGGCCGGCGTGGGCTGAGGAATCTCGCTGATTACGGACTCAGTCGTCAGCACCATGGCTGCGACGCTGGCCGCGTTCTGCAGGGCGGACCGGGTTACTTTCACCGGATCGACGATACCACGTTCCATCATGGGACCGTATTCGCCGATGTCGGCGTCATAACCATAGTCGTCAGCCTGTTGTTTCACCTGGTTGAGCACAACTGCGCCCTCGAACCCGGCGTTCTCAACGATCAGCTTCAGGGGCTGCTCAAGGGAATGGCGGATGATGTTGACACCAACCTGCTCATCGGCAGGGATGTCTTTCAAATCACCCAAGCCGCGGCTGGCGCGGACGAGGGCGACTCCGCCTCCGGGGACGATGCCTTCCTCTACCGCCGAACGGGTGGCAGAGAGGGCGTCTTCGACTCTGGCTTTACGCTCTTTCAGCTCGATCTCGGTGGCCGCTCCGACCTTAATCACGGCGACGCCGCCGGACAGCTTGGCCATCCGCTCTTGGAGCTTCTCCCGGTCGAATTCAGAGGTGGTGTCTTCGATCTGGGCTTTGATCTGGTTAATCCGTCCCTGGATGGCTTCTTCGGAGCCCTTTCCCTCAACGATGGTGGCCTCGTCCTTGGTGGCCGTTATGCTCCGGGCGGTCCCGAAGTCTTCGACGGTTGCGGTGTCCAGTTTCTGGCCGGTCTCCTCACTGATAACGGTGCCGCCGGTGAGGATGGCAATGTCTTCCAACATGGCCTTCCGCCGGTCACCGAAGCCAGGAGCCTTGATGGCCAGTACGCTGAGGGTGCCGCGGAGCTTGTTCACCACCAGGGTGGCCAAGGCTTCGCCGTCCACGTCTTCAGCGATGATCACCACGTTTTTCTTGCCGATCTGGAGCAATTTCTCCAGGGCAGGAAGCATGTCGGCCACGGCCGATATCTTCTTGTCGGTGATGACGATAGTGGGGTCTTCCAGCACCGACTCCATGCGGTCGGGGTTGGTGATGAAGTAAGGGGAGATGTAACCACGGTCGATCTGCATCCCCTCTACATATTCGATCTCGTCGGCCAAGCCTTTGGACTCTTCAACGGTGATAACACCGTCTTTGCCGACCTTTTCCATGGCTTCAGCGATGGTCTCGCCAATGGCTTCTTCGTGAGCGGAGAGGCTGGCAACCTGGCCGATGCGCTCCCGGGTTTCCACTATTTGTGCCATACCCTGGACTTCGATGACAACTGACGCAACTGCTTTCTCAATCCCACGCTTGATAGCCATGGGGTCTGCGCCGGCGGTGACGTTTTTGAATCCCTCGTTGATGATGGCTTGGGCCAGTACAACGGAGGTGGTAGTGCCGTCGCCCGCGGCATCGTTGGTCTTGGTGGCGGCCTCTTTCAGAAGCTGCGCGCCCATGTTTTCAAATGCATCAGGCAGTTCGATCTCTTTAGCGATGGTAACGCCGTCGCTGCACACCTGAGGCGGGCCAAAGGACTTGTCCAAAACCACGTTACGGCCTTTGGGTCCAAGGGTGACTTTCACTGAATCCGCCAGAATATCGATTCCGACACGGAGCGCCTTCCGGGCTTCCTCGGCGTAGGCCAACTTCTTTGCTGGCATCCTGATCCTCCTGTATGTGGGTCAAGGCTGGGCTTTTGCCCGCCCTGTTTCATAGTTTCAGATTGGGTTTACTTGGTTAACTGATCTTCGCTAGGATATCGCTTTCCCGGAGGATCAAAAGCTCATCGTCGCCATCCTTGTATTCTGTGCCGGCGAACTTGGAGTAGATCACGCGGTCTCCCTTGGCAAGCTCCATGGGAATCCGGTTGCCGTCCTCACTGACCCTGCCGGGGCCTACTGCAACGACCTCGCCCTCTTGGGGCTTTTCCTTGGCGGTATCGGGCAGGTAGATTCCACCCTTAGTTGTCTGCTCGCCCTCACTGGGCTTCACTACCACACGTTCTCCCAATGGCTTAAAGTTTGCCACCGCGGCCTCCTTCTATATCGCCGGGAAAGTATAATTGCCCGGCATTAAACTCAGATGGGGTTAGCACTCTCAAGTCGAGAGTGCCAAGCTATGGTAGAACGGGCACAAGACCTTGTCAAGATTGGCGTGTCCGGCCTAGTATTTAGGGGTTGTTTAAGGGACACATTCTATGCCGTTTTCCTGGTGATTAAAACCCAATTATCTAGTGTGTCCAAAAGAGAGGCAGACATCGCCGTCGAGTCCATAAACCTAGGGCCCGCAATCCTTGAGAAGACCTCCGCGGTGGCCACCCTCACTCTGGACCGGCCGAACACCGGCAACCAAATCGACGGGGAGATGGCTGACGCCCTCGGCGAGGCCTGCCGGTTGGTGGGCGAAAGCGACCAACTGCGGTTGTTGGTCCTGACCGCCAATGGAGATTCGTTCTCTATAGATGGGGGTTCTACAAATAAGTGGGAGGGTGTTCCGGGAAACCCCGCCACCCATATTGCTGCCTTGGCGATGCCCGTGTTGGTGGCTTTGAACGGCGACGCCACCGGACCAGGGTTGGAATTGGCCCTGGCAGGCGACCTGCGCATCTGCGTTCCCACGGCCCAGTTCGGATTCCCCGGTTTGTCCCAGGGTGTTCTACCGCAAGACGGAGGCACTCAAAGGCTGCCCCGGCTGGTCGGACCGGCCTGGGCGCGGGACATGCTCCTCACCGGGCGGATCGTAACCGCCAAAAATGCGCTATCCATCGGTCTAGTAAACCGGGTGACCGAAGGGCCAGGCCAACTGGCTGACTCCGTGGCCGAGCTTGTGGCGCAGATCGCCGGGGGAAGCCCATTAGGCGCGCGCTACGCCAAGGAGGCAGTGGTCAAGGGGATGGACTTATCGCTAGACCAGGGTTTGGGACTGGAAGCGGACCTTAACGTTATACTGCAATCCACTGCCGACCGGGCTGAGGGGATTAAGTCCTTCTTGGAAAACCGCGGTTCAGAGTTCAGAGGCTCCTGATGATGAGACCTGCCATCGGTATGACAAAGGAAAACCTGTGAAGTTAAAACTGGACCTCCACACCCATGTGTGGGAGGCCTTCAATTTCGTTCCTCCATCTGTAGAGATCGCCGAGAAAGTGGTCAACCAGATCAAATCCAAGGGCATCGACGGCATCGGAATCACCGACCACCACAATAAAGATTGGGGTATGGAGTTCCGCGAATTGGTGGAGAAAAACTTCCCCGGCCAGGTGACCATTCTACCCGGCTGGGAGATCGAGGTCCGGCCCGAGGCCAACCCCTTCGCCGAATACCAGGTTGCTGAGCTTTTCCTGCCTGATGGCGGCGGTGTATTCCGGACCTACTGCCACCCCGGCTATTACTCGCCGGAGATCCTAATTGAGCCGGATATCCACGCCATCGAGATCGACAACTACATCCATAATTGGCACATCCGGAAGGACCAGGTGGCCGAGATAGCCACCCAACACAGCCTGATGCTGATGGAAGTGAGCGACGCCCACAACCTGGAGAACATCGGCCTCCGCTACACAGAGGTAGAATTAGACGACCTCTACGCACGGGCCGTTCCCCAATCCTAGCCTCGTTATGTCTACTTCGTCCGCTTTCCAGACTTTGTTGTTCCAAAAACACGACGCCGTGGCCCATATCTCGTTGAACCGACCCCAGGTGGTAAACGCCTATAACATCCAGATGAGGGACGACTTCTCCGAGGCGTTATCGGCCGTTACCCAGGACCCTGAGGTAGGCGCACTATTGATTACCGGTGAGGGCCGGGGGTTCTGCGCCGGTGCGGACTTGACCGAGTTCGGCTCAGCTCCGTCCCAGGTCATCGCCCGCCGGGTGCGCTGGGAGAGGGACGTTTGGGGGCAACTGGTAAACTTGGACAAACCTATCGTCGCCGCAGTGCACGGTTATTGCATCGGTTCCGGTCTGGAGATCGCACTGCTGTGCGACCTTAGGATCGGCGCCACAGGCACAGTGTTCGCCTTGCCGGAGGTCCAATTGGGAATGATTCCGGCGGCGGGCGGCACTCAGACCCTTCCTAGGGTGGTGGGTCGATCCCAAGCATTGGACCTGCTATTGACCGGGCGGCGAATCGAGTCGGAAGAGGCCCTCGAAATGGGGTTAGTAACCCGGTTGACGGCGCCGAAATCGCTGCGAGATGAAGCTTGGCAGTTGGCGGCCGGTCTGGCCGAGCCGACCACCAAGGCGATGGCCGGGATGAAGCAATTGCTCCGGCAAGGCATGGACCTGGACCTGCCGAGGGCATTGGAATTGGAAAGACGAGTTGCGGCCCGGTTGGCGAGTTCCTGATCGGCCGTTAAAGAGAGAGAGCGTTTAGATGAACACTTCTGAATTTTTGATGATTGCCGGGGCGATCGTGCCCGACCGACCAGCGGTCATATTCGACGGCCAAACCATCACCTTTGAAGGGTTAGCCGAGCGGGTCAACCGTCTTGCGAACGGTTTATCGGAGATGGGAGTCGGTTCCGGTGACCGGGTGGCGACCATGCAGGTCAACACCAACCAGTGCATCGAAACCTACTTCGCAGCGGCCCAACTTGACGCCATCTACGTGCCAATCAATTTCAGGGCCAAGACCGAGGAACTGGCGCAGATGCTCGAGATTGCGGGGCCTTCCGTTCTGCTGCTAGGAGAACGGTACCTTTCCCTGGTCCCCGAAGGCAGCCAACTATCTAACGGGATCATCTTGCTGGACGGCGAGGCCGATGGCGCTCACAAGAACTATGAAGTGTTACTCGCCGAATCCTCCCCGGACCAGATGCACTTCCCAGAGGCAGGCGACGAAGACACTACGGTGATCATGTTCACTGCCGGCACCACCGGGGTGCCCAAGGGCGTGATGCTGACCCATGACAGCTTCTCGTCATATCTGTTGGCCACCGTTGAACCCGCAGACCCCGAGGTAGAAGAAAGCAACCTGATAACCGTGCCCTTCTACCACATCGCCGGACTCCAAGCCGCCCTGGCCGCAGTCTACGGTGGGCGGACGCTGGTGGTGATGCGGCAATTTGAGCCGGCGGAATGGTTGAGTCTGGCCCACGAAAACCAGGTCAACCGTGCAATGTTGGTGCCGACAATGTTGAAGCATCTCATGGAGCACCCAAATTTCTCCGACTTCGACCTTTCATCACTCAGCGTCATCACCTACGGCGCCGCTCCCATGCCCTTGGAAGTCATCCGCCAGGCCATCGACAAATTCCCCGGCGCGCGGTTCATCAATGCCTTTGGTCAGACTGAGACGGCTTCAACCATTACTATGCTGCCGCCGGACGACCACGTGCTGAATGGCAGTCCGGAAGAGATCAAGACCAAACTCAAGCGGCTCACGTCCATCGGAAAACCTCTGGATGATGTCGAGGTAAAAATCGTCGATGAAGCCGGGAAGACGGTGGCGGTGGGTGAGACCGGCGAAATAGTCGCCCGGGGCTCTCGAATGATGGCGGGATACTGGCAGCAGGAATCGGCGACCCGCGACACACTTCGAAATGGTTGGATCTACACGGGAGACCTGGGATACCAGGACCAAGACGGCTATATATTCTTGTCGGGCCGCGCCAAGGATTTCATCAAGCGGGGCGGAGAGATGATCTCCCCCGAAGAGGTGGAACAGGTGCTCCGTTCTCATCCAGAGCTGGACGATGCAGCGGTTATCGGCGTGCCCGATGTGGAATGGGGTGAAGAGGTACGGGCAGTGGTGGTGGGCCGCTCAGACCTGGTCACTGAAGAGCAGATAATCAAGTTCTGCCGAGAGAAGCTGGCGGGATACAAACGCCCCCGCTCAGTTGTATTCGTCGGAGAACTGCCCCGTAATGTGATGGGCAAGATCCTGAAAAGGGACCTGCGTGAAGAGTTCAGTTATCCGGTGGAAACCCGAGATTAATCACCGGATTTAATAAGAAAATCCCCGGCCGAGTCTGATCTGATTTTTCGGGGATGGAGATTGGTGACCCATGGTGACAGGATCCGATGAGCATATGAAAGTGGCTGTGATCGGGACTGGAGCAGTCGGAGGTTACTTCGGCGGCCTCTTGGCGCGTGCCGGGCACAATGTGACCTTCGTCGCCCGGGGCGCCCATCTGGCGGCCATCAAAAAGAACGGCCTCATAGTGGAAAGCCAACTGGACGGGACGTTCACAGTGCCCGGTCAGGCCACCGACGATACCTCCGAACTAGAGCCACAGGACCTGGTGCTCTTCACCGTGAAGATGTACCACAACCCGGACGCCATCAGTCATCTTCCGCCGCTGATCGGCTCGGAAACCGTGGTGCTGACATTGCAGAACGGCATCGACAACGGCGACATACTGGCTGAGGCCGTCGGAGAAGCCAATGTGATGTTCGGCTCAGCCTACATGGAAGGCCGCGTCTCGGAACCGGGGGTGATCACTCAAGCCGGACCCGGTATCGCTGCCTTTGGCGAGATGAAGGTCGGCATCACCCGCCGGGGCGAGAATCTGCTCCAGCGGTTTCAGGAAGCCGGCTGGCGCGTGAACCTTCACGAAAACATGCCCGGCATGCTCTGGAAGAAATTTGCCTACATCGCCGGTTCCGCCGCTGTCTGCGCCGCCGCCAACTGCGTCTATGAAGAGATGCGCACCCAGCCCGAGACCAGGGCTCTTATCCGGAGTGCCATCGAAGAAACGCTAGCTGTGGGCCGAGCCCGCGGCGCGCCGATCATGTCGGACTCCCTAGCCTGGGCCATGGACTCGCTGGACCGCTTCCCCGGTCAAGGCCGGGCTTCGATGGCCAAAGACTTCACCGAACAACGCCCGGTGGAACTTGAGGGACTGACCGGCACTGTAGTACGGATGGCCCGGGAGCTGGACTTGCCCACTCCAACCAACGATTTCCTATATGCGATCCTGAAGCCAAGTGCAGACCGCATAGAAGCCCTTAACGCCTCAGGGAAGTAGTGGGTCCGCAAGAGTAAGACTCGGCATCGCTTCCACATTATTCGCTGGTTCCGTCCTCCCGATTGAACGGCACTCTTCCTCTGCCACCCTTCGCTCTGCTCAGGGTCTGCCAGGGTAAGCTTGGCAAGGGGCGAGAACAGATCACCTTTCGCCGCTTATGCCCCGGATCCCGGGCGGTGGTATACTCTCCGTGGCTAAAAACCGGGCTGACGAATAGACTCATTTCCCCCAGCGGACGTCCCGGATTTGATACCGAAATTCCGGCTGTTCCGGCTCAAACCGGAATCCCAGCCAAAACAGAATTCAGGAGGCGGCCCCATTGAATACCATTGAAGCCATAACCGAGATCCTCAAACGGGAGGGTGTCGAGTACCTTCCGTGCTTCCCCACAACACCGGTGATCGAAGCAGCCGCGCTGGGGGGAATCCGACCCATCGTCTGCCGCCAAGAAAGGGTTGGCGTCGGCATCGCCGATGGCCTTAGCCGCGTCAGCAACGGCGATCACATGGGCGTTTTCGCCATGCAATACGGACCCGGGGCCGAGAACGCCTACCCCGGCATCGCTACCGCCTACTCCGATTCCACGCCGGTGCTGCTGCTGCCGCTTGGTCATCCCAGAGAAAGGGCCGGCATCAACCCTCATTACAGTTCTCTCAAGGGTTACGACGACATCACCAAGGCCATCGAACAGGTGAATGCCGCCGACCGTACCTCCGACGTGCTGCGCCGGGCCTTTGCCGGACTGCGCCAAGGCCGAGTCGGCCCAATGGCCGTTGAGATTCCAGCCGACATCGCCTTGGAAGATGTCAGCGAAGAGTCCTTCTACTACGTTCCCAGCCGGCCGGTAGCCAGCCAGGGCAACCCCGGCGATATCGAAGCCGCCGCCAAGGCCCTATGTGCCGCCCACTTCCCGGTGATAATGGCCGGTCAGGGGGTGCTCTACGGCAAGGCCACTGACGAATTAGTGGAGTTGGCGGAATTGCTCCAAGTGCCTGTTTGCAGCACCTTGTTGGGCAAGAGCGCCTTCCCAGAGGTCCATGCACTGGCCCTGGGCAGCACCGGAACCTCAATGTCGGGACACGCTTATCACTTTATCCGGCGGTCAGACCTAATCTTCGGCATCGGCACCAGTTTCACCAAGCACGGCATGGTCATGAACCTACCGTCCGGGAAGACCCTAATCCAGGCCACCAACGACGCCGCTGACATCAACAAGGACTACAACATCGACCTGCCCATCGTCGGCGACGCAAAGCTGGTCCTTCGCCAGATGATCGAAGCCTGCCGGGAGATTGTCGGCGACACCCGCAAAGACGACCAGTCCACTGCCAAAGAGGTGCAATCCGAACGGGAAGGCTGGCTTGCCCAGTGGCGGGCCAAACTCTCTTCGGAAGAGGTCCCCATGACCCCTTATCGGGTGATCTGGGACTTCATGCACACCGTCCCGCCGGAAGACGCCATCGTGACACACGACTCGGGTAGTCCCCGGGACCAGATCGTACCCTTTTACCGTTCCAACGGCCCCCGAACCTACCTGGGCTGGGGAAAGTCCCACGGCCTGGGCACTGGCCTGGGGCTGATCATGGGCGCCAAGCTGGTCGCCCCGGAAAAGGTGTGCGTCAACTTCATGGGCGACGCGGCTTTCGGCATGGTCGGGCTGGACTTTGAGACCGCTGTCCGCAGCAATATACCGATCATAACCGTGGTGTTGAACAACTCCACCATGGCCGTTGAGACCAGGCAGATGGCCGACTCCCACGGGCTCTACGGAACGCGCGACCTGGGCGGCAACTACGCTGACCTGGGCAAGGCAATGGGCGGGTACGCGGAGCGCATCGAAGACCCCAACCAGATCAGCGCCGCCTTCACCAGGGCCCGCAAGGTAACCGAAGAAGAAGGCAAAGCTGTCCTACTGGAATTCATAACCAGCGAGGAAACGGAGCTCTCTCACCGCCGGGCGTTCTAGGCGACTGGCTGGACTTACGACTTGCCCTCACCCTAACCCTCTAACCCTCGCCCATGCGTAGGAGAGCGAACAAATCCCTTCCTCTGAACGGGGAAGGCCAGGTTGGGGTCGAAATCCCTTAGTCGAAATAGGATAACAACTCGAAAACTTAGGAGGCTGGTCATGGCCCAGAAATCGAAGTACCTCTTCATCGCAAGTATGGACGTCGACCCGGCCAAGGAGGCCCTGTTCCATGAGGTCTACAACACCGAGCATTGCCCGGAGTTGGGCAAGATTGCCGGGGTTAGCGCCATAACCCGGTACGAAGCCCAGGCATTTCAGGTCCTGATCGGTGGGCAGACCCAGAAGGTCTCGCCGGAGGGCCAGCCGCGTTTCCACGCGATGTATGAGATCGAAAGCCCGGAGATCCTTAGCTCACCCGAATGGGGTGAAGCAGTGGAACTGGGCCGCTGGCCGGAGCAGGTCCGGCCACACACCACCAACCGGCGGCACACCCTGCTGCGGCTGACTTATCCCGAATAGAAGGCCCTGCGGGAATAAATTAGGAGATTTTCCTTGCCTGAACGCGCCCTGGAAGGGGTGAAGGTCTTGGACCTCACCCATCACATATCGGGACCTTACTGCACCAAGCTGATGGCCGATTTCGGCGCTGAAGTGCTCAAGATTGAACGCCCCGGCGGCGACCCAGCCCGGCGGATGGCCCCCTTCCTCAACGATGAGGCCGACCCTGAAAAGAGCCTGGTCTTCGCCTACCTGAATACCAACAAGCAGAGCGTGACTCTCAACCTCAAGACCGACAAGGGTATCCAGGTTCTGAAGTCGTTGGTAAAAAAATCAGACGTCTTGGTGGAGAATTTCTCTCCCAGAGTCATGGCTTCCCTGGAACTGGACTTCGAATCCCTACAACAGATCAACCCCGGCTTGGTGATGACCTCCATATCAAATTTCGGTCAGACTGGGCCCTACCGGGATTACAAAGCCGCCGACATCGTTGAATACGCCATGGGCGGGCTGATGTATATCTCCGGGGCCTACGACCGGGAACCGCTGAAGCACGCTTTCAACCAAGCCCAGTTCAAGGCCGGGACCGACGCCGCCGCCGCAACTCTGATGGCCACATACCACCAACGCCTAACGGGAGAGGGGCAACAGGTAGATGTCTCCATCCAAGAGGCAGTGGCCACCGGCCTCCGGGATGTGGTCAACAACTTCACCTACAGCGGGGCCGTCCGCCGCCGCCAGCCGAACCATAGCGGCGATCTCAGCCGCCTTCGGGCCAGCGCCGATGGCCACCTGATTCCCAATCCGGGAATCGGTGCCGGGTTGAACTGGAACACTATGGTGGAATTTCTGGACCTGCCAGAACTCGCCGACGAGAAGTTCGACTCCCCATCCGCTAGGCTGGTCAATGCTGAGGAATTGGGTCGGATCCTGGACGAGTATTTCATCAAGCAGAACAAGTACGAGCGGTTCTACGCAGCCCACGAAAAGCGGTTCATCTTCGGCGTGGTCCAGTCGCCTGAAGAGGTGATGGCCGACCCTCAATTCGAAGCCAGAAACTACTTCGTGGACATCTGCCATCCTGAGTTGGGCACCCTGAAATATCCGGGCGCTCCTTTTGAGATGAGTGGAACACCTTGGGAAGCCCGTGCCGCTGCCCCAAGTTTGGGCCAACACAACCAGGAAGTCTTCGGCCAACGTCTGGGACATAGCAGCGAGCAACTTATCCAGATGCGGGCCCTGCAAATCATTTGATGGAGAACCGTTAGAACATGCCCGGTCCCTTAGAAGGCGTCCGTATCGTCGAGATGGGTCAGCTCATCGCCATTCCCTTCGCCATGAAGATGCTGGCGGACATGGGCGCCCAGGTCATCCGCTTGGAGTCCACCGACCGGCTCGAAAGCTACCGAAGCGACTCGGTCTACCAGAACGATGTCTCCGGCGAGTTCTGGAACAAAGGCGCCAACTTCTACGAACAGAACCGCAATAAGCTTGGCGTAACGCTTGACCTCAGCAAACCCAAAGGACTTCAAATACTCAAGGATCTCGTCTCGGTGACCGACCTCTTTTCCGAAAATTTCACCCCTCGGGTGATTAAGAACTTCGGCCTTGAATACGAAGACCTCAAGAAGATTAAGCCGGACATCATAATGGTGTCGTCCACTGGATATGGGTTCTACGGCCCGTGGGCAAACTTTGGGGCTACCGGGCCGGCCACCGAAGGCGCGGCGGGCCTCGCATACCAGACGGGCTATATCGGCGGTAACCCGGTTATGGCCGAGATACCCTATACCGACTACACCTCCGGAGAACATACCGTCTTCGCGGTTATGGCCGCGTTGATGCACCGTCTGCGCACCGGCCAAGGTCAGTTCATCGACATCTCCCAGACTCAGGCCACCAGTTCCACCATCCCTGAAATCTTGATGGATTTCTCGGCTAACGGACGATCTGGACCGCGCATGGGCAATCAGGACACCGCCATGTCGCCCCACGGCTGCTATCCGTGCCAGGGAGACGACCGTTGGATCACCATAGCCGTGGCCACCGACGGCCAATGGCAAGCTGTTTGCCGGGTGTTGGGGCAGGACGGCTGGGCCGCCGACACCAGGTTCAAGGACTCGCTGAGCCGTTGGAAGAACCGGGGCGAGTTGGACGCTCTGATCGGGCCGGTAACAAGTTCCTGGGACGCCCATGAACTGATGCACGCATTGCAGAAAGGAGGCGTGGCCGCTGGGGCTGTCTTTGACAGCAAGGATCTGCTCTTTGACCCTCACCTGGGAGAGCGTGGTTTTTACGAAGTGGTCACTCACCACGACAGAACTGGCATCCCACCGCTGCCCTACGCCGGCCGACCCTGGAAGTTGTCTAAAACCCCGGCAGTGCCCAGCAAAGCAGCTCCCTTGATGGGCGAGCACAACACCCTGATTTTGTCAGAGCTACTGGGCAAGACTGCCAATGAAATGGCCGCTCTGGAAGAATCTGGAATCATCGGCTACGGCCCCACCACCCCTCGCCCGGTCCAACGCCCGTCACTAGACGAGCAAGTCCGCCAAGGCCGCATGCAACGCTACGAGACCGATTTTGAAGAACAGGTCAGAGAGGCGTTTCGGAGGTAGCAACTAGCTATCAGCTAAGATTATAACTAGTCCGTCTTAAAGAGCCCCCTTTTGTAAAAGGGGTCGGGGGATTTTTGCAACCCCGCCGAAAACCTACTCTAGCTACCAAACCAAACGTGGTGTCTGTCACCAATAGTACGGTCAGTACCATTCTGTGTGTGTACCATAACAACGAGATCCCTCGGCGAACGCCTCGGAATGGCATCGGCTGTCAGCTGATTGCTTTAAACCCGTGCTTGGACTCGTAATCTCCGATGTCTTTCTCCATGCGGAGGGTTAGGCCTATGTCGTCTAGGCCGTTGACCAGGGCGTCTTTGCGGGCGGCGTCGATGTCAAAGGAGATGGAAATCTCCTCGCTCTCGTCCCACACGCGCTGACTCACCAAGTCGACGTTCAGTTCTATCCCCGGTTCGGACTCGGCTTTGTCCATGAGCTCCCGGACCTGTTCCGGGGGGAGTACTAGGGGCAGAACGCCGTTCTTGAAACAGTTGTTGTAGAAGATGTCGGCGAAGCTAGTGGAGATGATGCATTTGATGCCATAGTCCCGGAGCGCCCACGGGGCATGCTCCCTAGACGAGCCACAGCCGAAATTCGGGCCGGCCACAAGCAGATTAGCGTTCCGGTACGGGGCCTTGTTGAGCACAAAGTCCGGGTTCTCACTCCCGTCGTCGTTATAGCGCCATGACGAGAACAGCGCATCTTCGAACCCTTTACGCTCGATACTCTTCAGGTGCACTGCCGGAATTATCTGGTCGGTATCGATATTTATGCGGTCGATGGGTGCGACCACTCCGGTTAATTTTGTAAAGGCATCCATCTTTGGTCCCCCTGAAATCTTGATAGGTTTAGGCCTTGAGAGATCGGCTTAGAGGTCCCTGACGTCAACGAAGTGGCCGGCGATGGCCGCCGCCGCCGCCATGGCCGGACTGACCAGGTGAGTGCGGCCTCCCTTGCCCTGCCGCCCCTCAAAGTTGCGGTTGGAGGTGGATGCGCAGCGCTGTCCTGGCTCCAAGATGTCCGGGTTCATTCCCAGACACATGGAGCAACCGGCCACTCGCCAGTCGAGACCCGCATCTTCAAATATCTTGTCCAGGCCTTCATCCTCGGCCTCTTTCTTAATCTTGGCCGAGCCCGGCACAACCATCGCATAGACGTCATCGTGGACCTTCTTGCCCTTGACCACTTCAGCCGCGGCCCGGAGGTCTTCCAGGCGGGCATTGGTGCAGGCGCCGACGAAGATTCGGTCGATCTTGATGTCGGTGATCGCCATGCCGGCCTTCAAGTCCATGTATTGCAGGGCGCGAGTCAAGGCGTCTCGAGCGTTCTCATCTTTGGCGTCCGCCGGGTCCGGGATTCTGCCGCTGATGGGCGCCACCATACCGGGAGTCGTGCCCCAAGTAACGTGTGGCTCCAAATCAGACGCTTCAAGTTCGACCAGTTTGCCGTACTTTGCTCCGGGGTCAGTAGCCAAAGCCTTCCACCGCTCCACCGCGGCGTCGAAGTCGGCTCCTTCGGGAGCGAACTGGCGGCCCCGTAGATAATCGAAGGTAGTCTGGTCAGGAGCGATCATACCGGCTCTCGCCCCGGCTTCAATGCTCATGTTGCAGACCGTCATCCGGCCGTCCATGGACAGAGAGCGGATGGCCTCGCCGGTATATTCAATGACATGGCCGACTCCACCGAAAACACCGATCTTGCCGATGATTGCCAAGATGATGTCCTTGGCGGTCACACCCTTGGGTAGTTGCCCGTTGACCCGCACTTCCATGGTGTCGGGCTTGAACGAACGCAGGGTCTGGGTCGCCAGGACGTGTTCAACCTCAGAGGTGCCGATGCCGATGGCAAAGGCCCCCAAGGCACCGTGGGTGGAGGTATGGCTGTCGCCGCAGACCACGGTCTTGCCGGGCTGGGTATATCCGAGGTCGGGTCCGATGATATGGACGATTCCCTGGAGGGGGCTGAACCGGTCGTACAGGGTAACACCGAACTCGGCGCAGTTTCGATCAAGGGCGTCCAGTTGTTTCTTGGATATCTCGTCGGTAACCGGCATGGACAGGTCCCAGGTAGGAGTGTTGTGGTCTGCCGTGGCGACGGTCAGGTCAAGACGCCGGACTTTCCTTCCGGCATCCCGAAGTCCGTCAAAGGCTTGAGCTGAAGTAACTTCGTGTACCAAGTGCAGGTCGATATAGATGACCGCGGGCTCATCTGGCTCTTGAACGACCACGTGGTCGTCCCAGATTTTCTCGAACATAGTCTTCGGAGTCATTTAGGTCATCCTTGGAATAATCAGATTGCGGTCCTGTCCCCCAGTCATCGGAAAACCGCACCCAAAACGCCCTTCCCACGCCTGATCGGAGCGACGAAAACCGGTGCGTATTATATCGCACCAAGCACGCCGTTCGCCATGCCCTTCCCCCACCTATGCTTTGGGTAGAGCAGCACGCGGGTTAATGGTACACTGGCCCTACGCCTGAGAAGCAGGTCTTCCGCTCGTTAATTAACCGGCAACCGTACCCTTGGCTCCTGCTTTTGCGTCCGTCCGAACCCCAGATTTCCAGGCCAGAAAGCAATGGAGGAATATCGTAATGCCCGCATCCGACGCGGTGGTATTGCCAGAAACGGCCCGGCCCAGCAAATACCGCATCAAGCTCCAACCCGACCTTAAGAATTTTACCTTCGACGGAGAGCAGAGCGTAGACCTCCTGATCCTGGAGGCAACCTCAACCATAGTTCTCAATTCCATAGATCTAGAGATCAGCAACACCACCCTTCACGCCAATGGGACAACTCTGACCAGCAAATCGGTAACAATCGATAAAGATGCCGAGACTGCAACGCTGGACTTCGGCGAAACCATCCAGCCTGGCGATGCCCGGTTGGAGATGGTCTTCACCGGTGAGCTGAACGACAAGCTTATTGGCTTCTACCGGTCTGAGTACACCTCGCAAGACGGGGAGACCCGCTACCTCGCCACCACCCAATTCGAGCCCACGGACGCCCGCCGGGCCTTCCCCTGTTGGGACGAGCCGGCGAAGAAAGCGACCTTTGAAGTGACGCTGGTTTTCTCGGATGAATACCAAGCCGTCTCCAACACCCCAGTAGTGGAAGAAGCAGTCCCCGGCCCCGGCCTGAAGTCGGTCCGGTTCGCCGAGACTCCCATCATGTCTACCTATCTTCTGGTTTTTATCGTTGGCAATCTCACCTCTATAGAAGAACGGGCCGCCGGTGGCACCACCGTCGGAGTGTGGACTACCCCAGGCAAAGAGGACCAGGCCAGTTTTGCCCTGGACACATCGGTAAAGCTTCTAAGTTATTTCAACGAATATTTCGGCATTCCCTATCCCCTGCCCAAACTGGACCACATCGCCATCCCCGACTTCGCAGCCGGAGCAATGGAGAATTGGGGCGCGGTCACTTACCGGGAAACAGCATTATTGGTTGACCCTGACAATTCATCGGCCGGCACTCGGCAACGGGTGGCGGAGGTGATCGCCCATGAGATGGCTCATATGTGGTTCGGAGATCTGGTCACTATGGAATGGTGGGACGACCTGTGGCTGAACGAGAGCTTCGCATCTTGGATGGGCAACAAGGCGGTCGACTGGCTGTTCCCCGAGTGGGAGATGTGGACGCAGTTCGTGAATATGGACACCAACCGGGCTCTGAGCCTGGACGGCTTGAAGAACTCCCACCCCATCGAGCAAGCAGTCAAGAACCCCGCTGAAGTCAGCCAGCTCTTTGATGCCATCAGCTACAGCAAAGGCGCATCTGTGATTCGAATGCTGGAGAACTTTTTGGGCGAGGAATCTTTCCGCAAAGGCCTGAACCGGTATCTGTCGAGTCATATGTATGACAACGCCCGGACGGAAGACCTGTGGTCGGCCTTGGAGACGGAGTCGGGCCGGCCGGTGACCGCCATCATGGATTCCTGGGTGAAGCAGATGGGATATCCGGTCCTACAGGTGGAATCCGACCGCACCGGCGGCCAAACAACGCTGTCGGTTACCCAAGAGCGGTTCGTCTACGACCGTTTTCTAGGCGATGGTGGACCAGACTCGGATTCCGACAATGAGGTATGGCGGGTGCCGGTCAGCGCCAGCCGGGGCAGTGAGGAGTCCGCGGTCACCGTAATGGACGGCCGCCAGATTCAGATTGACGTGCCCGGTTCCGGCGACGGTTGGGTGAAGTTGAACCCCTTACAGACCGGCTTTTTCCGCGTGAATTACAGCACTGAAGACTGGCAACGGTTGGTCCCGGCGATCGAGTCGCTGGAACTGCATGCAACCGATCGCCTGGGGGTCCAGAACGACGCCTACGCCCTGTCTCGAGCCGGGCTGTTGCCGGTGACCCAGTTCCTCTCCTTGGCCCAGGCCTATAAGAACGAGGGGGACGCCTCGGTCTGGAGCGATTTGGCCAGCAACCTGCGGGACATCGAACAGCTGATCTCCGACGAAGCGATACATCCCGCCTACCAGGGATTCGCCCGCGAGATCTTCGGCCCGGCGGCCCGCAAGATTGGCTGGGAACCCAAGTCCGGCGAAGGACATCTGGATGCCCTGCTCCGTTCCACCGTGTTGAGCCAGGCCGGCAGCTACCATGACCCTGACGTGACGGCTCAGGCAACTGAGCGATTCCAGAAATATTTACAAGACCGTGAGACCCTGGCGCCCGATCTTAGAGGCGTGGTCTTCGCCCTGGCCGCCCAGTCCGGCGGGAAAGATGTCTATGACCAGATCTGGGGACTGGAAGGCGAGACCGACTTAGCTGAAGAGAAAATTCGGCTACTGATGTCCCTAACTAGGTTCCAGCGGCCCGAATTGCTGAACTCGACACTGGCCGACTCCCTGTCGGCAAAGGTGCGCTCCCAAGACAGCATCACCCTGGTGGCCGGGGTGGCTGCCAACCCCAAGGGCCGCGACCTGGCTTGGGAGTTTGTGAAGGACAATTGGGCCGAGTTCGACCGGCGTTACGGCGGCGGCGGGTTCGGTCTAATGCGGCTAGTTTCCATCTGCAGCCATTTCAATTCCCAGGAAAAGGCCGATGAGGTGGACAGCTTCTTCGCCGAGCACCCGGCCCCAGCCGCCGAGCGGACCATACGCCAAGCCCTGGAACGGGTCCGCCTCAACATCAAATGGCTGGAACAGAACCGTCAGGAACTGACCGACTGGTTCGCAAAATAAAGACCTAACTCACCTGATTCGAGGCCATGCCGGTTGAAACCCGGTTCCATCATCGCAGCGCCGGTGCTACAATCGTAGTCGTGTGCTAGTCGAATCACGCACACCCGATAAACATTTATGACAACAAATCCCCGTCTAGATGAACTGAAATCGGCGCTGTCTAATCGCCTGCTTGTGATTGATGGAGCCATGGGCACCGCCATCCAGAACCGAGATCTTGGTCCTGACGACTTTGGCGGCGCAGAATACGAAGGTTGCAACGAATACCTGATCGTAACCCGGCCGGACGTCATTGAAGACATTCATCGGAGCTACCTGGAAGCCGGCGCCGACATCATCGAAACCGATACCTTCGGCTCTACGCCGGTGGTCTTGGCCGAGTATGACCTTGCCCACGAGGCCCGACGTCTCAACCGCGCCGCCGCCGCACTCGCTCGTCGGGTGGCTGAAGAATATTCGATACCGGACAAACCACGCTTCGTTGCCGGATCCATGGGCCCCACCACCAAGACAATATCGGTCACCGGAGGCATCACCTTCGAGGAGTTGGCCGCCGACTACCACACCCAGGCCGCCGGGCTGATCGAAGGCGGCGTAGACTTGCTTCTTTTGGAGACAAGTCAAGACACAATTAACGTGAAGGCCGGTCTGGAAGGCATAGACCGTGCATTTGCCGAACTGGCCCGGGAAGTCCCGGTCGCGGTCCAGGGCACCGTTGAACCCATGGGCACGCTACTGGCCGGTCAAGACGTAGAAGCATTCTATACCTCTCTGTCCCACCGCGACCTGCTCTGGATCGGACTGAATTGCGCCACTGGCCCCAGTTTCATGACCGACCACATCAGGTCCCTCGCTGCCCTTTCCAAGTTCCCAGTGGCCTGCGTGCCCAACGCCGGGATGCCAGACGAAGACGGGAACTACAACGAGACCCCCGAAATCATGGCCGAGACCGTTGGCCGGTTCGTAGAATCCGGTTGGGTCAACCTGATTGGAGGCTGCTGCGGCACAGTTCCTAAACACGTTGAATTGCTTGTCAAAACGGCCGCCGGCAAGCCGGTCCGTCCCGGAATAGAGTCATACGAGACCCGGGTATCTGGTATCGATGTTCTCTTGATCGATGACGATGTGCGGCCGGCCATCGTCGGCGAGCGCACCAACGTGCTGGGCAGCCGACGGTTCCGCCGCATGATCAAAGAAGGTTCCTTTGAAGAGGCCGCCGAGATCGGCCGCCGTCAGGTGCGAAACGGCGCCCATATCCTGGACGTCTGTCTTCAAGACCCCGACCGGGACGAGGCCGCCGACGTGTCCCAGTTCCTAGACCTGGTAACCAAGAAAGTAAAAGCGCCCATTATGATCGACTCCACCGATTCCGCGGTGATCGAACTGGCGCTAAAACGGCTCCAGGGCAAGTCGATCATCAACTCCATCAACCTGGAAGACGGTGAGGAGCGGTTCCAGGCAGTGGTGCCTTTGGCCCGCCGCTTCGGCGCGGCCTTGGTGGTTGGCTGCATCGACGACGACAAAGAGCAGGCGCAAGCTGTCACCAAAGAACGCAAGGTGGAAGTGGCGGTCCGCTCCGCCAAGCTTCTAACAGAGAAATACGGGATACCCATAGAGGACATCATTTTCGACCCATTGGTGTTCCCCGTGGGCACTGGAGACGCGAACTACGTTGGGTCAGGCGCCGAGACCGTGGAAGGCGTGCGTCTGATCAAGGAAGCCCTGCCCGGGGCCAAGACGATCCTGGGAATATCCAATGTTTCCTTTGGCCTGCCGGCGGCGGGGCGTGAAGTCTTAAACTCCGTCTTTCTCTACCACTGCGTCCAGGCGGGACTGGACATGGCCATCGTCAACTCTGAAGGGATGGAGCGGTATGCCTCCATACCCGAGGAAGAGCGCAAGCTGGCCGAAAACCTGATTTGGTATTCGGGAGACGACCCGGTAGCAGCTTTTGCCGATCACTTCCGGGAGAAGCCCCCCAAGGCCTCCTCCGAAGACCGCATGAACCTACCCTTGGACGAAAGACTGGCCCTGTGCATCATCGAGGGTTCCAAGGAAGGGCTGGCTGAAGACCTGGACGAAGCCCTCACCGGGCGGACGCCCTTGGAGATCATCAACGGGCCCCTGATGGACGGCATGGCCGAGGTTGGCCGCCAGTTCAACGCCAACCAATTGATCGTAGCCGAGGTGTTGCAATCAGCCGAGTCCATGAAGTTCTCAGTCAGCCATCTTGAGCCCCACATGGAGCAAACGGAGTCCGCTGTCAAAGGCAAGGTCGTCCTAGCTACCGTGAAGGGTGACGTCCACGACATCGGCAAGAACTTGGTTGAGATAATCATGGGCAACAACGGCTATAAAATCATCAACCTGGGAATCAAAGTCCCGCCCCAAGACCTGATTGAAGCCTATAAAGAGCACCAGCCTGACATGATTGGACTCTCAGGCTTGCTGGTAAAGTCGGCCACTATGATGGTGGAAACAGCCAGGGATTTTAGGCAAGCAGGGATATCCTGTCCGGTGCTGGTCGGTGGCGCCGCGTTGTCCAACCGGTTCACCCGGCTCCGCATCGCCCCCGAGTACGACGGCATGGTGGCCTACGCCCCAGACGCCATGACTGGGCTGGCCTTGGCTAATACCATCCAGGACGCAGACGAACGGGCCAAACTGATGGCGTCTTTGGATGAAGAAGCCGGGACCATGCTGGCCGCCGAGTCGGTTGCCCGGGACAATGAACCCGAACCCGGCGAAGACGTGCCGCCAGCCCAGGTTAGACACGACTTTGAGATTCCCAACCCCCCGGACCTGCGGCTGCATGTTCTGAACGACCATCCGTTGGAAGAGATCTTCCCCTACATCAACCCGCAGATGCTCTACGTTAGGCATCTAGGATATAAGGGCCGGTTCGCCGACGACTTGGAGGCTGGGGAGCAGGCCGCCGTCGAGTTGCATGATTCGGTGCGGCGGGTTGAGGACTTGATGTTGGCCCAAGAAAACATCAAGGCCAACGCAATCTTGAAGTTCTTCCCCAGTAACTCCGACGGACGCCGGATACTGGTCTACAGTCCTGACGGCCATAATATCGCTGAGGAATTCTATCTGGGCCGCCAGTCCCAGCGGGACGGCCTCTGCCTAGCAGACTACCTGCTGCCTCAGAGCAACGGACAGGTCGATTACGTCGGCATGTTCGTCACGTCTATCGGCACTGGAGTCCGGAAATTAGCCGAGAAATGGATGACTGAAGGCCAATTCTTGGACTCTCACATCCTCTCAGCGCTGGCCCTAGAGAGCGCCGAGGCGTTCGCCGAACTGCTCCATCAACAGATGAGGCAGATGTGGGGTTTTGGTGACCCGGCTGAGATAACCCCGACGGACCTGTTCCGCACCCAGTACCGGGGCAAGCGGTTCTCATTCGGCTATCCGGCATGCCCCCGCCTGGAGGACCAAGAACAACTATTCCGGCTGCTGGATGTGTCGGCCAACCTGCACGTCGAATTGACCGAAGGGTACATGATGGACCCGGAGTCCTCGGTGTCGGCTTTGGTCTTCCACCACCCGGACGCCAAGTACTTCAACCTCAGCGAAAGGGACATCGAGCAGCTGGAACAAGAGATTTCTCAGCGTTAGCTGGCCACCCACCGTCCCAGGGTTGACGGCCACCTCTACCTGCGACATATAGTCCATATGCCCTGGTCGTTCCGCCGGGCGCATCTGCTGAAACCTACCAACTGGAGACGATGTGGAGCCAATAACAAAGATCGCGGACGGACTGGGCCTGGACCCGGATCACCTGATTCCCTACGGCCGGTACAAGGCCAAGATTTCCCTGGATGCCCTGAAGGACCCAGCCGATTATAAGGGCAAGCTGGTAGTCGTTACCGGCATCACACCAACCCCGGCCGGCGAGGGAAAGACGACCACGGCTATCGGCCTCGCTCAGGGCTTAGGGCGTCTGGGCCACAAAGTCTCGGTCAACCTCAGAGAGCCGACTTTGGGACCCATATTTGGCATCAAAGGTGGCGGCACCGGCGGCGGCATGGCCCGGGTAGTCCCCGAAGACGAGATAAACATCCACTTCACCGGCGATGCCCACGCCGTCGGCTCGGCCCACAACCTCCTGGCGGCGTTGGTTGAGAACGCTGTGTTCAGGGGTTCCGTTCCGGGACTGGACGCTAACGGACTGATGTGGAACCGGGTGACCGACGCCTCCGACCGGGGCCTGCGCCAGGTGGTTTCCGGGGTCGGCGGCTCAGGATACGGCCCCTTGAGGGAGGCAAGGTTCGATATCGTGTCCGCCTCTGAGATAATGGCCATCCTGGCCTTGGCAGACGGCCCGGAAGACCTGAGGGCGCGGTTGTCCCGAATAGTGGTCGGCGAGACCTCAGAAGGTGAGCCGGTGACCGTCGATCGGTTGGGGGTTGTTGGGTCGTTAATGACCTTGCTTCATCAAACGGTGATGCCCAACCTGGTCCAGACCATGGAGGGCCAGCCGTCCATCATCCACGCTGGCCCTTTCGGCAACATCGCCCATGGCTGCAGCTCGATCATCGCCGACAAGATGGCTTTGAGCTACGCCGACTACGTGATTACCGAGGCCGGGTTCGCCTCCGACCTGGGTTTCGAGAAATTCATGCACATCAAAACACGTCAGAGCGGCCTGCTGCCCAGCGCTGCGGTCCTAGTGGCCTCCGCCCGCGCCCTGAAATGGCATGGCGGAGTTCGTCGCCGCGACCTTGGCAACCCCGACCCGGTTGCCGTGGTATCCGGAGGAGAAAACCTGATCCACCACGTGGGAATAGTGAAGAGATTCGGACTTCCTTGCATCGTGGCAATCAATCGGTTCGCCAGCGACAGCCCAGAAGAATTGGCGGCGGTTAAAAAGATTGCCATGGACGCCGAAGCCACCGCGGCGGTGGAATGTGACGGCTTTGCCCAGGGCGGGGCCGGTGGGGTAGACCTGGCCCAGGCCTTGGTCGACACGGCCCAAGGTGACCCCCAGATAACCTACGCTTATCCTACTGATGCCTCGGCCGAGGACAAGGTCTTGGCGTTGGCCCAAAAGATCTACAATGCTGCCGATGTGAGCTGGTCGCCAGAGGCCCGCCGTCGCTTGCATTACTTCGAGTCCAAAGGCTGGGGCGGCCTGCCGATCTGCATGGCCAAAACCCACCTGTCGATCTCCCACGACCAGAGCCTGAAGGGGCGGCCTGGCGGGTACACCTTTCCGATAACCGACATCAGGGCCTCGGTTGGCGCGGGTTTCTTGTACGCTCTGGCGGGCCGCATTGAGACCCTTCCCGGCCTGCCTTCCCGCCCTAGGGCATTGGATATGGACGTAACACCCGAAGGTGAAGTCTTGGGGCTGAGCTAGCTGGCTTTTGATAACAGATGAGCCCAAAATGCAAGAAGGGAAGCCCATGCGCGTAACCATAATCCATGCCATCGCCGAGTCCATCCCGCCAGTACGATTGGCCTTCGCCGATGAATTCCCAGAGGCCGAAATTATCAACGTCTTGGACGAGACACTACTAATCGACTTCGACGATCAGCTCACGCCGCAATTGCGGCAGCGGATGGGCAATTTGATCGGCTACTGCCGCGACAACCAGGCCGACGCCATCGCTCTGGCCTGCTCGGTCTACGCGCCAGTGGTCGACACGGCCAAAGACCTGATTGATGTCCCCCTGGTGTCCTCTTACGGCCCGGTGATGGCTGATGCGGTGGCGGCCGGTCGCAGAGTCGGTCTGATCGCATCTGTTCTGGCCACCATGCGCGACTCGGAGTACTACCTGAAATTGGCGGCGGAGGAAGCAGGGACTATCGTTGAACCGCGGTTATGTTTGGCCGAGGACCTGATTCCGGTGATGCGGTCCGAGGGCCAGGCGGGCCTGGAACGCCATCTGGAACGGGAGGTCTTGAACCTGGCCCCTGACGTCGATGTGGTGCTGCTTACTCAGTTCTCTTTCGCGGCGGCCCTTGCCCATCTGCAAAAAGTATCACCGGTGCCCGTGCTCTCTGCCCCTCACAGCAGCGCCCGCGCGTTGAAACGGTTGTTGAGTTAGTTTCTCTCCCCTCGATAACATAAACCTTGGCGAAGAGCGAAAATCCCCCAACCCCCTTTTTGAAAGGGGGGCTTTTAAGCCGCCTTCACCATTTTTTCCCTATTGCAGCCTGCGCCCACCGGTACTATTATGCCCACAATTCGATTCAGTCCCAGGAGATGCGCCATGCCCCCCAGCAAAGAACTAGACACCGTACTTGAGATGATCCGGGTCCGGTCCGCAGAGGTCCGAAAGACCACCGACGATGATAGATTGTCTTATGAGCGAATCATGTCGGTCCTTCCAATGGATGACGACATCGAGACCGAACGGGTCGGCGTCAACGGAGTGCCCGCTGAATGGATCTGGGCGCCCGAGTCCGAAGACAGCCGGGTGATCCTATACCTCCATGGTGGCGGTTATCTGTTCGGCTCAGCCCGTACGCACCGGGTGATGCTGGCCCACATGGCCAGAGCGGCCAAAGCACGCGTCCTGGCGTTGGACTACCGTCTGGCGCCGGAGTTACCCTTCCCAGCTCCGGTGGAGGACTCAGTGTCCGCCTACCAGTGGCTGCTGGCCCAGGGCATCGCCCCAGAAAAGATGGCCTTCGGCGGCGACTCGGCCGGCGGCGGCCTGGTTGTCGCAGCGCTAGTGGCCCTGCGCAGTGTGGGAGAACCCATGCCCGCCGCCGGGGTCTGCATATCGGCCTGGGCTGACATGGAATCCACCGGGAAATCCATGTCCACCAATGCAGAGGCTGACCCTTCAGTGTCCAAAGAACGGTTGCTCAAGATCGCCAAGGTCTACTTGAACGGGAAAGACCCTAAGGCCCCATTGGCGTCCCCCGTCCATGCGGATCTCACCGGGCTCCCTCCTCTGCTGCTCCAGGTGGGCGGCATCGAGGTCCTGTTGGACGACTCCACGTTGCTGAAATCCCGAGCCAAAGCCGCGGGCGTGCCGGTGGAGATGGAGGTGTGGGATGACATGCCCCACGTTTGGCATCACTACGCGCCCATCTTGCCCGAAGCCCGCAAGGCCATCGGCCGCATCGGAGAATTTGTGCTGCAACACACGGCATAGGGGCGAAATCCCCCCTTCCCACTTACGAAGAGGGGGACCAATTGGTCAACGAGATAGAAAAATTAGGAGAGACGATGATTTACGATTACCGAATGTATACATTGAAGCCGGGGGCTACCTCCGATTACAGGACCGGCGTCAAAGAGATCGGTCTGCCCATCCGTCAGCGTCACGGAGTAACACTGGCTGGGTGGTACTGGAGCGAGGTTGGGGCGTTGAATCAGGTGGTCCACATCTGGGGCTACGACGACATCAAACACATGGAAGAGGCCAAACACGCCTTCCATACCGACCCTGAATGGACCGGGAAGTACGTCCCCAGGGCCCAGCCGCTGGTCGAATCCCAGAAGACCTGGACGATGAACTCATCGGACTTCTGCCCCATCTATCCGGCGATCGGCGACGTGCCCGCCGATGGCACTCCTGAGTTCATGAAGAAGAACAACATGGTCTTCGATTTCAGGGTCTACACCTTCAAACCCGGCGGAATCCCCGCCTACATGGCGGCCGCCGGCGAAGTGGCCCTCCCCATACGCGCACGCCACGGTATAAAGTTGGCGGGCTGGTACTACGGTGATGTCGGTGACCTGAACACCGTGACTCACATCTGGGCCTACGAAGACCTGAAACACTTCAAAGAAGGCAAAGATGCGGTGAATGCCGACCCCGAATGGGCCGGCTCTTACCTCCCTCGTGTCCGTGGCTTGCTGGTAGCGCAGAACACCTATCTGATGAACACGTCAGAGTTCGGACCGGTGCCGGAGTAATATCTGTCAGCTAACGACTATCGGAGGTCAGAAACGTCTCGTCTAGGGGATCTCGAGTCATCGGGATGACGAAGGAAAAAAGAAAAGGACCCGGCGTCTGTAACGCCGGGTCCTTTTCTTTGCTACCAATCAACAAGCCGACTGCTGAACGCTAATAGCTGTCAGCTTAGTTATGACAACCCCGGGCCTGGATGTCCCAGACGACTTCCACTTTGCCTTTGCGTAGGCCTATGAAGCGGTCCCAGCGGCTGACCATCGCGTCCTGTTGGGCGGGGATGAGAAGCACTTGGTCGCCGATATTTAGGCTGGCGCCCGCCTCAGTCCTAAAGACCGAGTGGTCGCTATCCATGGTTTCCACGGTCACTCCGGGCCGGTCAAAGACGGTCGGCATGCCGGAGAGGCTGCTCACGGCGCGGACACCGGCGTCTCCGATGGCAATGCCGGGCCGGGGCGTGCTGATGATGGTGGTGAGTATCTTCCCCGCGTAATGAAACTCGGTCATGTAGCTGTAGTGGGTCTCCATCATCAGGTAACTTCCTCCCTGAATCTCAGTGACGCCGGGAATCTCCGCGGCCACATCATAGCTCCAGGTCTCCCCCGTAGATACGATATCCATGGGGATGCCCTGCCCCTCAATGGCATCCTTGAGGTCAATCACACCTTTGATGGCGCGGTTGGCCTCCACAGCCCGGTCTTCCCTGTCGGGCATGTCGGGGATCGTCTGGTGGCTCATCACCCCTCGGAGGCGCAACCCGGGCAGTGATGCGATCTCCTTGGCCAGGGCCACTCCTTGGTCGATCTCCCGCACCCCGCAACGGCGCAGACCTGTCTCCAGTTCGATGACCACCCCAATTTCCACCCCCCGGGCCGTCGCCGCCTTGGAGATATCTCTGGCGTTGACTGCTTGTTCGCAGGCCACCAGCAACTCGGCCTGGTCGGCCAGGGAGCAGAGCCGGTCGATCTTCATCGGCTCCACGATCTCCGAGGTGATGAACACGCTGGCGATTCCACCGTGGACCATGACCTCGGCCTCGGACACCTTGGCGGCGCAGACCCCGCCCACGGTCCCGCCCCGGCGTATCTGCCGGTGGGCGATTGCCGGGGTCTTGTGGTTCTTGGCATGGCCCCGAAGCTTGGCGGTGGTGCCGGCATACGTACTGGCAATGACGTCCATATTGTTGTCCAGATCGTCCATGTCAATGATTAGACAAGGAGTGTCCAAGTCTTCAATGGGCGTTCCAGGAGTGGGCCGGTAATGCTCGTTCATTTAACAATCTCCAATTTTAGCCGTCAGCAATCAGGAATCCGAAAGCTGATTGCTGATTGCTCGTCTACGCCAGTCTTCCTCGGGCTGAGATGGGCCAGAAGCCTTCCAGTTTGCCGTTCTTGGCAGCGCGGAAGTAATCGTACTGATTGACGCTGGCGCCCAGTTCGTAGGGTACTAGCCAGGCTTTGTCGCCGGGGTTCAGTTTGCTCTGGGCGTCGCCTTCCAATTCGACGATGCCGTGCTCGGCGCTGAACCGGGTGGCTTCCGCACCGTCAATCCCATCCAGAACGGGCCTGCCTTGGTCAGGGGCCGTTGCCTTATGTCCCGCGTCTAAGACGGCCATTCCGTCTATTGGGTGGGAGATCACCGACGCCAATATCTTGGCCGCAGGGTTAAGCTCGGGCAGGAAGGACTGCAGCCGGTGGTCCATCAGCGGATAACGTCCGGCGCGGACCTCGGTTACTCCAGCCATTTGAATGGCTTGGGCATAGCAGTGGGCGCCGCCGACGCTGACCACTTCGATGGACAATCCGCCCTGTTCCATCGCCTCTTTGGTATCCAGAATCACTTGAATGTTGGCCTTGGTCTTGGATTCATGTTCTGATAGATCGTCGCCATCCCTGGGGCCTGGCACTGAACCCATGATGCCGACCAGCTTCAACCCTGGCAGTCCGTCGACTCTCTGGGTTAGCTTCAATGCCTCTACGCTTGGGGATACCCCGCAACGGCCCATGCCGGCGTCGATCTCAACCAAGACCTGCAACTCCACTCCGGCCGCCACGGCCCCAGACGATAGTTGTTGAGCGTTGTCCAGGTTGTCGACGGCGATACCGATCCGTACCTGGGCGGCCAGGGCGCAGAGCCGCCGAATCTTGGAGACGGTCACCACCTGGTTGGCCAGTAGAATGTCGTCGAACCCCGAGTTAGAGAAAACCTCGGCCTCGCCCAGAGTGGTCACGGCGAGGCCGCCCACCGTGCCGCCGGCGTCCAGCTGCCGACGGGCTATCTGGGGGCACAGGTGGCTGGTAACCACAGGCCTGGCTTTGGCTGTCGTTGTCGCGAAATAGCCTTGGAATGTCTGAATGTTCTTGTCCATGACATCCAGGTCCAGGACCAACGCCGGTGTATCCAGTTCTTCTACCGGAGTGCCCACCGGCTGGAAAATGGGACGTTCCATATCGGTTGTCTCCAGCGGCCTCGCGGGCCGCCTATTATGAAATTAGGGACGTCGGGAATTTAGGGAAGCAAGCTGGATGGGCAGAAGAATACCATAATCCAAGACAGGGTACAGGCGTGGTTGCAATTCCCTACTGCCAGTGCAACAATTTTAGCGCCTGCCGAGGCGGCCATATTTTTTGGAGACTTGTTGATGCCAGGACTACTAGAAGGGGTCAAGGTATTGGACCTTACCCACTACATCGCCGGGCCATATTGCACCAAACTGCTGTCTGGACTTGGCGCGGACGTAATCAAAGTTGAGCGGCTCGGAGCGGGTGACGGAATGCGGTGGCTGGGGCCGTTTTCTTCTGGAGCGGAGGTCATTACCGGAGATTCTGCTCCGGAAGATGGGGCTTGGTTTCTTTATCTGAATACCGCCAAGCAGAGTTTGGCGTTAGACCTCAAGTCACCCAGGGGACGGCGGGTGATTCTGGAATTAGCGGCCAAGGCTGACATCCTGGCGGAGAATTTCGCCCCCGGCGGCATGGACAGTTTGGGGCTTCCTTATGACGACCTGAAGAAAGCCAACCCGGCTTTGGTGGTGACGTCTATCTCCAACTTTGGCCAGACCGGCCCCTACCGCGACTGGAAGGCGTCGGAGTTGAATCTCTACGCCATCGGCGGATTGATGAATATCACCGGAGAGCCGGAGCAGGAGCCACTGAGGGAGGGCATGCCTTTGGCCCAGTTGGGCGCGGGACAAAACGCTTTCGCCGCTACCATGGCCGCGCTTATGTACGCCGAGGAGACCGGTGAGGGCCAGCAGATCGATGTGTCCATAGCCGAATACGCCACCAACATCTTGGAAAACGCGCTGATGCAGTTCAGCTACTCGGGCCAGGAGTATAGCCGTGTGGGCAACCGGGGCTACGGCCGCGCCGCCTGGGGCATCTACCCCTGCCAGAACGGCCACGTTGGCATCATCGCCGGGCCGGACCAACGGTGGCCGGAGGTAGCCCGGATCATGAGAAGAAAAGAGCTGTCCGACCCCCGGTTCACTTCCCGGGCCGGAAGGCTAGAGCACGCCGACGAAGTGGATGCCTACATGCTGCCCTTCCTCATCGACAACGACAAGATAGACATCTTCAAGGCCGGCCAGGAAAGCGGGTTGGGCTTCAGCTTCGTCGCCACCATGGAAGACATCCTTCAGATGGAGCAGCTTCTGGACCGGGACTATTTCGTTGAACTGGAACATCCGGTGGCTGGAAAGCTAACCTACCCCGGCGCTCCAATCATGCCCGAAGACAGCGTCGATGCCTGGGTCTTCAAACGGGCGCCGCTGCTTGGGGAACATACCGCCGAGGCGCTCACGTCCTGGCTGGGATACTCAGGAGCGCAGGTGTCGGAGTTGGTGGACCAGGGCGTGCTGGCTCAGAGCGAGGGGGTGTAGCGGCATGCAGAAACCTCCCGGAAGAATGCCACTCAAGAATTATCGCGTATTAGACCTATCCCGCATCTGGGCCGGGCCTTATTGCACGAAACTGTTTGCCGACATGGGCGCTGAGATCATCAAGATGGAGTCCCTTAGCGTCTACGACTCCCACCGGGGTCCAGTCAACCCGGCCAAGGGCATCGCCGCCTACCCCGACGGCGAACCCGGAGATGAGCCCTGGAACCGGAACGGCTGGTTCAATTGCCTGCATATGTCCAAGTACGGCGTGACGCTGGAACTGACAAAGGACGAAGGCCGAAGGATCTTCGAGCGGTTGGTGTCTATCAGCGATGTCGTCATCGAGAATTTCCGACAGGGAAGCCTGGAAAGGCTGGGCTATACCTACGAAGAATTGCGGAAACATAGGCCCGACCTGATCTATGTCTCCATGCCGGCCTTCGGCAACACCGGTCCCTGGAAAGGTTATCTCGGCTACGGCATCGGTCAGGAGCAGCTATCCGGCATGGCCCACATGACCGGCTACCGGGGCGAGGGGCCAATGAAGTCAGGAATCAACCACGGAGACCCCATTACCGGCTCTCACGCCGCTGGGGTCCTGATGGCAGCCTTGCGCCATCGCCGCCGCACCGGCAAGGGCATGTACATCGATGTCTCACAGCAGGAGTCCTCGGTTGCATTGATGGGGCCTGAGGTGCTGGCCTATCAGATGACCGGTCAGGAACCGGAACGCCGGGGCAACCGCTCGGGTTGGTACGCTCCGGCCAACAGCTACCGCTGCGCCGGAGAAGACCGTTGGGTGACTATCGCGGCCACCAACCAAGACCAGTGGCGGCGCCTGGCTCAGGCCATGGATGCCGGCGGACTGGCCGACGACCCTCGGTTCGCCACCAACGAAGCCCGCCGCGAAAACCACGACGGCCTGGATCGGATCATCTCGGAGTGGACCATCGGTCTAGAGGCCTATGATTTGACCCGCAAACTGCAACGGTTGGGCGTCCCAGCCGGACCCGTACTCCGTGGCCCAGATCTATTACAAGACGCCCACTATAAAGACCGGGGTACTTTCGTCACAGTTGACCACCCACAGGTGGGGCCTAAGCAGTATCCGGGGATACCGTGGAAGATGTCAGCAACCCCCGGAGTAGTCCGCTGGCCGTCGCCAACACTGGGACAGCACAACGGTGAGGTCTACGGCGAACTGCTAGGACTGAACGGGCTGGAGATCGACCAACTTGACCAGACCGGGGTGATCGGGACCAAGCCCACCGGCTCGAGAATCATCTAGTTTGCATCCCGCCGGCGATTTCCCTCCTCCCTTAATCCACTCCAACGGAATTTTCTTTGGCTGGGTGATCATCGCAGTCATGTGGCTGGCCAACTTCTCCGCCATGGCCACGGGAAACCCTAGTTTCGGACTGTTCGTGATTCCCATGGCGATGCCATGGGAATGAGCCGGAGCCAGTTGGGTTGGGTGTAACCGCCCGGCGGATCTCCGCTGGGATCTCCAGATTCTTCGTGGGGAATCTCATCGACCGCTACGGGCCCCCCGGATACTCATACCCGCCTCTGCGGCAATCATCGGCGAGGCCCTGATTGGAGTTAGGCAGGCCATGCGCCAATGTCATGAACCGTCCGGGAAGCGTTCCAGACCGCCACCATGTGGAAACTGCTTCTGGCCTTTGCCCTGGCCGTAGTAGCTCAAGGCGGCACCAGCGTCCGCCGGATACCTTACTGAATCGAGAACGGGTTCGACGCCCAGTTGGGATCCTTCTCTTTCGCCGGTGACGCCGGCGGGGCCGCTACGATGGCCTTGTTCACGGGGTGTATGGCCGACCGGGTGCCCATCCGTATCATCGCCGTCGGGTCATTCTTGGGGCTGGCCGTGGCCATGGGATTAGCACTGAACGGGCGGAACGAATTCTTCCTCTTCGGTTGCCAGATCACGTTCGGCCTCTCGGTTGGTGCGGGCATGATCGTCCACTCGTATATTTTCGCCGCATATTTTGGTAGGGCGTTTCTAGGCAGTACCCGGAGCATCGTGCTGCCGGTTATGTTGATTAGCGCCGGCATCCGAGCACATTTGATTGGCTACATCCATGACAACACCGGGAGTTACATATCGTCGTGGTGGATGATCCTGGCCCTCAATCTACTGACCGCCCTGATTATCAGCAGTGCAACCCGGCCCACGCCCGTCGTCAGAACAGAGACCGCAGCAGCCAGGCCCGCGCTTTAATACGCTTGCCCTGGGCGATACAATGTCAGCGGCCAAACCGGCCATAAAGATTAATGGTTGCTGACAGCTGACAACTGACAGCTAATTTGGAGGCGCTGAATTGGCAGAGAAAGAAGTAATTTACGAGATCAAAGACAGCATTGCATACATCACCTTGAATCGGCCCGAGAAGCTGAACGCCATCGACCCGCCTATGCGTCAGCAGCTCTGGGACTCGTTCCAAGACGTCAAGAACAACCCTGAGGTCCGGTGCGCCATCGTCACCGGCGCAGGAAGGGCCTTTTCCACCGGACACGACCTGGTAGCCATGGCCGCCGGCCACGCCAATGAGGGGCCGAGCACCGGCGACTTGTACGTGGTCCAGTCCCAGATTTACAAACCCATCATCGCCGCCATAAACGGTATCTGCCTGGCCCAGGGCTGCGGTATCGCCTTGGGTAGCGACATCCGGATCGCGTCCTCCAAGGCCGAGTTCGGCTGGCCTCAGGCCAAACGCGGCATATCATCGGTCAGCGGACCGGCCCTGCTTTCCGCAGTCGTGCCAAAGAACATCGCCTTCGAGTTCCTATTCACCGGCGATTTCGTGAACGCCCAGAAAGCCTTGGAGTTGATGTTGGTCAATTACGTGGTGGAGCCAGAAGAGGTCATGCCCAAGGCCGAGGAGATGGCCCACAAGATCATCGCCAACGCCCCGCTGCCCATCGCCGCCATCAAAGAGGCCTCAATCAAGGGCACCGAGATGGGCATCGAAGAGCGGGTGAAATTCGCCGGTCAAAAGCGCAACGAAGTCCTGGAAAGCGAAGACGCTAAAGAAGGCGTCTTGGCCTTCGCCGAGAAACGCGCGCCGGTCTGGAAGGGGCGGTAGATCCCTGCTATCAGCCCTGAATCAAGTGTTACAACTGGCCAAAACGCTGACAATATAGCCTTGAAGCCTAGAGTGCTCCTGGCTAGGATGGGGCCGTGCTCGAACAACTGAAGGCATATTTCGGCTTCGACCGGTTCCTGCCCCTCCAAGAAGAGATCATCGCCAAGGTGCTTGACAAGCGCGACACCTTAGTCCTGATGCCCACTGGCGGCGGCAAATCGCTGTGCTACCAACTCCCGGCCCTCCGGTTAAAGGGCCTCACGCTGGTGGTCTCTCCGCTTATCGCCTTGATGAAAGATCAGGTGGATGGTCTCCGGGCCAACGGAGTCCCCGCCGGGCTGCTGAACAGCACACTGGCTCAGGAAGAAGCGTCCTTGGTCCAAGACCAGGCCCGGCAGAACAAGATCAAGATTCTCTATGTGGCCCCGGAGCGATTGGCCCTCCCCGGATTCCAGCGGTTCTTGCAGTCGCTAGACGTCAGCCTGATCGCCATCGACGAGGCCCACTGCATCTCCGAGTGGGGTCACGACTTTAGGCCCGACTACCGCAATCTGAAAGGGCTTCGGAAAGACTTCCCCGGCGTGCCGGTCATCGCCCTGACAGCCACCGCCACCAAGCCGGTCCGGGAAGACATCGTCAATCAACTCGGTCTCGCTGAGCCGGAGATATTCATCTCCAGTTTCAACCGCCCCAACCTGACATATACCATCCAGCCCAAGACCGAGCCCCTCGGTTCGCTCCTGCACCTTTTGGAGAAGCACCAGGGCGGTTCAACCATCATCTACCGGTTCTCCCGGAAGCTCACCGAAGAAACGGCTCTGGAGTTGACGGAGCGGGGTTTCAGCGCCCTGCCCTACCATGCGGGTCTGGAACGGGACCTACGGCGGGAAACCCAGGAGAAGTTCATCCGAGACCAAGTCCAGATCGTGGTGGCAACGATCGCCTTCGGGATGGGTATCGACAAACCAGACGTGCGTCTGGTGGTTCATTACGACCTGCCCAAGACCGTGGAGGGCTACTACCAGGAGACGGGCCGCGCGGGCCGCGACGGGCTGCCCAGCGATTGTGTGCTGTTCTATTCCTATGGGGACCGCTCCAAACAGGAATATTTCATCAGCCAGATCGGAGACGACGAGGAACGGGACAAGGCCCACACCAAGCTGGACCAGATCCTGGCCCTGTGCGACCTGCAGACCTGCCGCCGGGCCTACCTGATGGAGTACTTGGGCGAGTCTTGGCCCAAGACCGATTGCGGCGGGTGCGACATCTGCCTGCTGCCACGGGAAGAATTCGACGCCACCGAGATCGCCCAGAAGATATTGTCCGCGGCCATCCGCACCGGCGAGCGGTTCGGCGTGAACTACCTGGTGGATGTACTGCGCGGAGCGGCCAACAAGGCCGTCCGCGCCAGGGGGCATCATGAGCTACCCGTGTTCGGTATCTCGAAGGGTATCGACGCGGACGAATTGAAGGAGATGGTGCGCTCACTGGTCTCCAATGGACTACTGGCCCAGCGGGGCAGTGGCTATCCGACACTGGCGGTCTCAACCCAAGGCCGCAAGTTCTTGAACAATCGGGAGAAATTGACCCTCACGCGGCCCAAACAGGCCGCGCCGGTACTGCAAGCGACGTCTGGCCCGGACCGGGAGACGGCCTACGACACCAGACTCTTTGACGAACTGGCGGCGCTGCGGTTGGAGATCGCCACCGACCGCGAGGTCCCCGCATACCAGATATTTGGAAACAAGTCTCTGCAGCAGATGGCCTTCCACATGCCCCGTAACGAGGCTGAATTCTCCCGGATTTCCGGAGTTGGCGACGCCAAACTCAGGGATTTCAGCGAGCGGTTCTTAAAGATCATCAACGAATACATGCAGTCCAATGGGCAGTCGGCTGCAGTCGAGCAAGTGCCGGTAAACGCGCCGAAGAAGCGGATCCGGGGCATCAGCATGAGCATCCGTGAGACCGTCGATTTGATTTCTCAGAACCGTTCCTTAGACGAAGTGGCCGAGCAGAGGGGCATCAGCGAGACAACCATACGCAGCCATCTGGAGCGGTTCGTGCAGGAAGGCGGCAAGATAGACCTGGACCACCTGATGCCATCAGACGTCCGGCGCAGCCGGATTGAAGCGGCCTTCAAGGAGATGGGCGAAGCCCGCCTAACCCCTGTCCGGGATGCGCTAGGAGATGACTACACTTGGGAAGAATTGGCCGTTGTCCGCCTGGCATTGCGGCAGGGGCAGTCCCTGGGTGAGCCGGTGGGCTAAAGCCCTAACGCGTCCGCCAATCTGCGGCGGTGGAAGTTGGGGTCGCCTAGATAGTGGTAGAGGGTGCGGGATGCGGTGGTGTGGAGGGTCAGCCCGTACTCGGTCATGCTTCCCACACCGGCATGGACTTCATGAGCGTAATTGCAGGCCTCGTAGTAGCCCTCGCTGCCCACGGCTTTGGCCAGATGAACGCTGTCAGAGGCGTCCCGTCCGATGTCCAACTTCCATAGCGCTTCGTAGGCGGTCCAACGAGCGGCGTCCAGAGCGTTCAGCAGGTTGATGACCTGGTCCTGCACCCGCTGGAACCGGCCGATGGGCGTACCGAACTGGTGGCGGGTACGGCTGTAATCCACTGACAGTTCGTAGATGGCCTGGCTGCCGCCCACCTGGTAGGCGCAGAGCACGGGAATCGTTTTGGCCTCGGCGCGCTCAAGCGCGTCCCAGCCCCCGGCGAATGCTCCGCCGAGCACCTGAGTCGGATCGGCCGATACGTTTTCGAAGGCGATCTCCGACGAGTTCCAGGCGAACCCCGGAAGGTGACGGATGCTGATACCCTGACTGTCGGCCGGGACGATGACCAGCCCAACGTCATTGCTCTCTTCGGAGCGTGCGACGCAGAGGAGGTGGGTGGCCGACTCGCCGTCGTACACGTAGGCTTTCTTCCCGTTGAGGCTGAGCCCGCCGCCGCTAACCTTGCCGTTTAGCCGGACGTCTCCCTCCAGCCAGCCGTAGTCGGCTTCGGTGATGGCGGGCACCATCCGGACCTCCCCGGTGGCCATGCGGGGCAGCCAGGATTTCTTCTGGTCTTCGGTTCCCCCCTCGAGCAGGGTCTGAGCCGCCAAGACCACGGAACTGATGTGGGGGCCTGGCACCGGGCCTCGGCCCAGTTCCTCGAAGAACACTCCGGCATCGGTGAAGGAGCCTCCTTCGCCGCCGTACTCAGTTGGGATCAGGATGCCAAGCCAGCCGGTCTGGGTCAACTGCTGCCAGGGCTCCTCGGGAGAGGGCTCGGTGGGCGACGCGATCTGCAACAAGGTCTCTTTGGGGTATTCCTGCTGCACGAAGCGGCGCACCGCCGTTTTCAACATCTCTTGTTCGGGGGTTAGGGACAGGTCCATTATTTTCCTCTGGAAAATAGCTGTCAGGCTACAGCTTTTCGGGTCGTTGGGATTTAACCTAGGGCGCCGGCCTTCTCTCTAACTTCGCGACCGATGCCGATGCGGCGGGACATGATCACTTTCTGGATATCGGTGGTTCCGCCCGGATGGATGGCGATGATGCCGGCCCGGGAGTGGGCTTCCATGTGGCCTTCCGACGCACCCAATTCTGGGTCGAATGTCAATGCAGCCGGTCCAAGGATGTCCAATATATGTCCAGACATCTTCAGGCCCAGGGTCTTCTTTAGGTAGGACGCCTGAGGGCCTTCGTAGGTTGTGGTCACACCGCTGTGGCGCATCCAGTAGTTGCGAAGCTGGAGCAGCCGCACAATCTCCTGCTCGATGTAGACATCGATCAATTTTTCGCGGGCATCCGGGTCTTTGGATATGGGCTCGCCGCGGCGGTCATTTGTTCGGCAATATTCGAACAGCTTGTCAACGACCACGTTCCGGGAGATCCTCCCGCCGGTGCCGTGCTCAAGTTCCAAGTGAGTCGTGGCCACCTTCCAGCCCTGATTATGCCCACCGATGAGGTTAAAAGCGGGAACGCGGACGTTGTCGAAGAACACGGTGTTCTTGACCCCAGAGCCAGCGCCCGACTCGCCTCCGGATATCAGCAGGTCCATGGGCTGGACCGTGATGCCAGGCAGGTCGGAGGGAATCATGAACCATCCCAGGTTCTCATGACGCTTGGCTTCGGTGTCGGTCACGGTAAGGGTCCACATGTAGTCGCAGCCCAAAGAGCTACCAACAAAGACCTTCTGGCCGTTGATTATGTAATCGTCGCCGTCCTTGACCGCCGTGCTCTTGACATTGGCCAGGTCTGACCCGGCCTCTGGCTCAGAGAGCAACTGCCAGGTACGGACCTCTCCCTTGAATATGGGAGGCAGAAAGTACTTTTTCTGCTCGTCAGTGCCCCAGACCACGATGGACGCGCCGCCGAGCCGCCCACCCGAGTCGTAAAACGGAGGGATGGTCAGGCCGGCGGCGCCCGCCTCCTCTTCCAGCACTATCGCATGGTCAACGTCCAGTCCACCGCCGCCATATTCGGTCTCGGCGGTAGCCCAGAGCCAGCCCTTGGCGCCAAGCCTGCGGCCAAAATCGCGCCGCTTCTGGTACTGTTCCTCAGTCAAGTCTATGGGGTCGGCCGGATGAACGATGCCTTCGGGCATGTTCTCCTTCATCCAAGCCTTGACCTCCTGGCGGAACTCTTCTTGCTCTGGGGTGTATTGGGGTTCGAAGTCCATTGGTGTCCTCTTGGCTGTCAACTATCAGCCGTCAGCAGTCAGCGTTTTAGTGCTTCAGTCGATTATGGATTATGCCTCATGAAACGATGGAGCAACAAGTCTACCGGCCTATTGTGACTTCAAGGCTCGACCTGGGAGGGCTCCGGTATGCGTGCCGTTGTCGATTACTAACTTTCCGTTAACGATAACGTAGTCGATGCCCACTGGGTATTGCTTTGGCTCTTCGAAGGTGGCTTTGGCTTCTACAGTGTCCGGATTGAAGACCACCACATCTGCCTTCATGCCGTCCCGCAGGATGCCTCGGTCCTGTAGGCCGAGCCGTTGGGCGGGTAGCGCAGTCATCTTGCGGACAGCTTCCTCCATGCGAAACAGGCCCTCTTCCCGGGCGAACTGGCCCAGTACATAAGGGAAAGTACCGAATGTCCGGGGATTGGGCATCTCACCGGTCAAAACGCCATCGGAACCGACCATGTGGGCGGGGTGGCGGACGATGGTGCGAATGTTCTCCGGGTTGCCGGTCCGGGCCACAAAGGCCACTTCCAGGTTCTCTTCGATCAACAAGTCGCAGATGCTGTCCACCATTTTCTTGCTCTGGAAATCGGCCAAATCTGTCATGGACCGGCCCTCCCATTCCTTATTCTTGTCGGAGCCAATGTGACTGAAGACGTAGTTATCCAAAGTCGACCCCCACATGGGGTTCACAGCGTCTCTTATCTGCTCACGGACACCCGGGTCCTTGATCCGTTCCAACAGGACCGCCGGGCCTCCAGCATGTACCCAGTAGGGGAGCAGCGAATGGAGGATGGTGCTGGCGGCGGCATAGGGGTATTGGTCGAAGGTTACGTCAACCCCGGCGTTACGTCCTTCGTCGACCAAGCCAATCATCCGCTCGCCCATGCCGTCTACCGGGCTGTGAAAGTGGGAGATGTGCACCGGAATGCCGCTACGCTGTCCGATCTCTATCGCCTCGCGGAACGGGTCTAGCAACTGGTCTCCCTTGGTATACCGGGCGTGGGTCATGTAGAACCCACCTACGTCTGCGATGGCCTCAGAGATGGCCACCAGCTCGTCGGTTTCGCTGTAGGCGCCGGGTGGGTAGGTCAGACCGGTGGCGAAGCCAAAGGCACCGTCCTGCATCCCTTGCCGGGCCAACTCTTTCATCCGGTCCAGTTCTGGTGGCGTGGGCGCCCGGTCTTCCCAGCCCATGGCCTCAATGCGGATGGCGGCGTGGGGTACCATGAACGCCACATTGCAGGCGGCGCGCCCGTCCAAAAGGTCCAGGAATTCTTTAACGGAACTCCAACGGGTGTCCGGCGGGGGAGCCCCGTTGATCGCGGCCAGGAAGGTGAGCAACTGCTCCAGCTTGGGTGGGGATATCGGTGCGTAGGACAGACCGTCCATACCTATCGCTTCGGTGGTCACGCCCTGCCTGATTTTGGCTTGATGGTCTGGCTCAGTCATGAGTTTGAGTTCCGAGTGGGAGTGCATGTCGATGAACCCTGGGCAGACCACTGAGCCTGCCACGTCAATGACTAGCCCGGCCTGCACTTGGGAGGTGTCCCCCTTGAGCACTGTGACGATGTCTCCGGTTATCCCCAGGCTGGCCCGGAACCAGGTCTGGCCGGTGCCGTCTACGATCCGGCCGTTTGTGAGCAGCAGGTCAAACATGGGTCTCTCCGTGATAGATATTCAATTGGAATCAGCTTAAATGATGAAGATTCAACCTATTCTATGGAACGCACCTAAAGTACCACAAAGTAGAGCCCCTGGGGCGTCATGACCTGCCTGAGCCCATCCAGGTGGCCGCGACAGTTGGAGATGAATATAATACTGGGCAACCTGGGCCTGGTTGGCCCAAGTATTTCACTAACCATCAACCTGAGGGAGGCTCCATATGGGAACCGTTGGCATCGACCACATGGCAATGCCCACCGCCAACGCGGAAGAGCTCATTGCGTTCTATAAGAAACTTGGCTTCGAGATCAATGACGAGGTGGAATGGAGGGCCGGCAAGACCAGCATCTTCTCAATCCAGGCCGGAGACTCGAAGATAAACGTGCACCCAGAGGGGTTCACCGCCAGCCTACGCGGCGACACCGCCGTGCCCGGTTCCGCCGACATCTGCTTCGTTTGGGACGGGACCGCAGAGGAATGCCAGCAGATGCTGGCTGACGCCGGCGTCGAAATCATACGCGGCCCCGGGCCACGAAAGGGCGCCCGCGCCCGAGGCTCGTTGCCTGCGGTCAGTATGTATGCCCGAGATCCCGACCATAACTTATTAGAATGGATGGTCTACATATAGAGCCAAGCAAAACCCTTAATGTGAAATCTTTTACGAATGAAGCCACTGAGATATCTAACTAAGGGAGACGCTTGCCCACTCTACAGTGCTCAGTTAAACAGCTAGATCAACAAAACCCTCCAGTACGAATCTATGTATTTATTTGGCGCGGCCTTAATGCTGTCGATACTCGGGTATCGGCGAAGTTCATCCGTTAGGATACTTCGAAATGTTTACGGATGTCGCTATGTGGCTGGATGTCGTAACCATTAACCCTGTTTTAGGCCTGCACACATCCAGGACCCTACCTAGAAATGCCTGAGGTCCCACTAAACTTACTTTCTATACACCCTTGACGAACTAACTAAATGAAAGTCGCAACTCATAATTCCAATTTAAGTTGATGAATAGTATATGTCTTGAGGAAAACGGAATGACGATTCACATTAGATAATATGACCCGTAAGCGAATGATTGCATCGTATTCCATCTATAAGGTAGAATAACATGGAGATTTCCGTAGACAGGCAGGTAACTAGGTTCCCATAGTTGTCATAATATTTCATTATATCCTTTCTTCCCGCCTCGATCGGTTTACCAGGAGAGTTTATGGTCACATCAGACATTCGGACAGGAGTTCTTTCCAGGATGTCCATGGCAAGGACGACACCGAGGGTAGCTTCGCCCGCCCTGGTGATTGGATTGGGCTCGACTGCATGCCAGATCACCAGACAAATAGAGGACAACACAGTAGGCTGGTCACAGTCGGATAAGAGTTCAATCGGATTCGTGTACCTGGATACTAGGGAAGCTACACGAGACGAGGTATCTCGAGGTTCCCAGTTCATACCCCTAGAACTCCCACATTTCTCGAACCTAAGAGATCATCGCCCTTGGATCACAGAATGTGTGCCGGAACTCAAGAACCTTAGCCTGTCTCGAGAGGGGGCCTTAGGGCTCCTGGCTAACGCCGGGGTAGCGGCCCGCTACAATTACGCCGGTATAAGAGGGCATATAGACAGTATAATTAGCGATATTTGCCCGTATTATGAGGGAAAAACATATCTTAGGGTCCATGTGCTCGCATTCCTCGGTGGCGGTACTATCGGCGCACTGCCGGTGATACTCGCTGCCTTAGCTGAGGCAAGAGGCACGTCCTATAATTTCAGTACAGTATTGCATCTCCTCGTACCCCAACGCGGGCTCTCCAGGGATCCCGATAATAGCTTCCCTCTACAATTGCGGAATGCATACTCTATGACCCAATTCTTACGGGCCACCACAGGCATATCAGCTGGTGATGGGCACCATACTGGAAACGATTTTTTCGAGATTACCGTCTATCCCGACAAGCGCGTGCGCGCAGTGGGCCCTCACTTTGACATCGCACTGCTCCACAGGTCACCAAAAGAATCTGTCATCGCTCAGCGGGCACATGTCGCACGTGTAGTCGGAGACCTCATTGCAGACGCATACGGAACCGGCCAAGACTGGTGGGCCCGTTACCACGAGACTATGCGGGAGGCTAACAACCGAATCGATGCAAGGTTCGGGTCTATCAGTTCGAAGGAAGTAGGATTGTTAGACGGGTTTTTTGACCTAACAGCACGACAATGGCTTCAATACTTGTGGGGGCCACCAAGAAGATAGGGAATGACTTGTTAAGATAAACAAATCGGTAACCGCCCTCCTCCCGATTTAAATTTGATTTGACCCCGAGACTTCGCAGTTATCGCGGGTACATTAGTTAGGCTAGGTAGATCACGATATGGGTATATATTTTGCCTGGATTAGGCTATTACGAAGGCTAGTCATGAACATTTTGGGTCTCGGAAAAAAGCGATTGAGTTTCAAGGCATCGGCCGCATATCTTCCTACGGTCCTTGACCCCCTTGATTTCTTGAGTGCAGAGCCAACCGGTATAGGATCACGAGTGGCTTTTGATCAAATCCATGCCGCCATACATGAAAGCCTCTCTGATTGTGAAAAAGGCATCCAACTAATACTTGAGCAATTAAGTCCTGAAGGGAATATCGGTGACCGGGTCATCCTGGAAGCTAATAATCAAATACGGAACGAATTGAATAGGGCCGTCGCGATAGCAGGCCATAAGCGAAATGAGCTGATCGATACGATTTACCGGAAGTTGGAACTCATATATATACAATCGTTGATCCAGTACCCACACCAGGATCCTGAGATTCGCAAATGGGATTCTCTCGGTCCTCGGGCGGTCATCCGTGAGTTGCCGGCGGTAACAGAATATACGTTCAGCGATTTGGCACAAGGAGGATCGGATAGGGACAAGCGGCTCAAGCGATGGGGATCTGAAACTGACCAATGGCTAGACTGTCTCGCCTTGAACCACACTGCCGAGGTCATAAAAAAACTCGATGAATACCTAAAAGAGTTCATGGCATCGTGGATTGACACCTCTAACGCAATCAGACGCAGAGCAGGGTTGGGTGGCAGCCTGTTCCAAAGGGTAGTAGATGCGGATAACTGGTCTTTTGACAGTGAAGATCCAGCGACCAAAAATCTTCTAACCGGTGGGTCGGCCCAAGATATCGCGCTCCTTGTCTTGGACAGATTCAACTTGGCCCCTCTCGAATACGAGCTCATCTCCGAAGCTGTGCGAGAAGCCTTGCGTGGAACAGCGATATTCGGTACCACCCGGGTATCCACCGAACATTTGGAAGATACGCTCGCGATGGCAATTGCGGAAAAAATCAAAGACGCGGTTTCTATCGAAAGTGGATTCCTATCGATGCTTTCGGGTTCAGCTAAGGAACAGAGCCACAACTCTCAACTCTCCCAAACATTAGTTGAGATGTATCGGGGCGCTGCTGCGATGGAACAGAAGATGTTTAGAGTAGGAGAGGTCGGTATAGGCCACGTAGATTCGGCAGCAGGCGTAGGAGTAAGTGAAGCGTCCGTACATGACGAGGTTCTCAGATCTCTCGGCGGCGCTAGGCGTTTCGCAGCGGTAGAAGGGCATCCAGACGATACCCACCGATTTGTGGTCCAGATGTCTGTTGTGGGAGCATCGCTTTCAGATCTAACGACTTATTCGGATATGTTGACCTCCTGGTACCAATGGCACTTCGAAGAAGACCGCGGCGAATGCCATACTATCGAAGAGTGGGTAGCGGCGGTAAAGGCCCAATGCTGGAAGCTATATCCCGACATTGGAGTGTCGATGGGCGTAAGAAGCTCAATCGTCGAGTTAATGAACGCGGACTTCATCCAACACTGGGAAAGTGTTGAAGGGCTTCCAACATTCCTAACGAACGGCCTCCCAGACGAAAAAGCGCTCCTTGGGGTACTTTGGGGGGAAATGGGATTGATGATGAACGGTTCACATCCGAACGCTGACGCGAGTATCAAGCCTGAGAACAACCATGGCATCTCACCGGGCCCCGCTCAGGACTTACAAGGAGTTGTCAAACCCCAGGACAAGATCGTAAATACCTTGGACATTGATACTTAAGATTCACTTAGGACCAGTAAACAAAAAAACCGGCACCCAGAGACTGGTGCCGGTTTTTTTGTTTACTGGTCCCTGCCTATTCGTCGGGGTGAGTCGATAT
>UINC01000199.1_pt1 | contig 46339 bp, 45 predicted proteins | sample 5385821 | NCBI WGS metagenome assembly UINC01 (sample SAMEA4666929, study PRJEB26691) | marine metagenome | isolation source: Pacific Ocean | place: Pacific Ocean | collected 2011-10-13 | reverse complement strand
AAGCCATGATGGACGAAGGCTTGATCAGCCACGAATAATCAATAGCAGACAATCCCAATCTTCCCTAGGACGTCGAGCGAACGATTTAAGAGGAGACAGGACCCATGACTTCAACCAACCAAGATTCCTATGTTTACGCGGGCCTGGTTCGCCTAGCTGAAAAGACCCGAAAGCAATAAGGCCCGTGATTCGCGGGGATTGCATTGGGTCAGTCCGGGGCCAGCATTACCGGCGGTAGGTTTTGGTATGGCTTGCCGTTGGGCCTCGGATACCTCCAACCGAAGGGTCATAGTCTGCATAGTGCGGTGGCCCTTTTCTATTGGTGGAAAAAGTACACGAATAACTTCTTGAGCAAATGGTTTCTCTTGGGCCACTCCAGCTTCACTATCACCTTGGACACTTATTCCCACGTCTTGCCCAACATGCAGGATCAGTTGGCCGGGGGCTGTGGCCAACCTTCTGAAGCGGTAGTTGAAATTTCTACAATCGTAGAAATTGGCTACTGTGTACTGTTGTACACATCGTTGCCCGTGGGCAACAATGGCACCGCTGGGCCGTTCTAAATAAGGACTGAGGGAGTGGGATTGATGTTAGTGATATTCTCGGAAGACCCAAAACCGGAACCGGACGAAGAATGGGATTGCCAACCATAAGAGGATAAAGTGCCAAAAATGTCGACGTAACCCAAACCAATTGGTCGACGTTTGATGATTTACCCAAAAAAGAAGCCCCGCAGATTTCGGTCTGTGGGGCCTTTTCACGCCTAAAACTGGCGGAGGAAGTGGGATTCGAACCCACGATGAGGTTGCCCCCATAACGGTTTTCAAGTGCGTTGCCACGCCTAGCGTGAAATGGTGTGGCGTGTTGCAACGTGCAAATTCTAAGCCTAAAACCAGCCCCAACCTAGTGCCACGTGTTGTCAGGTGGTGCAACGTCCGTGCACATTTTAGAGCTCTTGTCGGACCATTCTAAGGTGTGAAATTTTGCCATCCTTCTTTGTGTAAAGAGCCATCACTGCGCCATCCTTTCCCAAAGTGCTGTTAGCACTGTGGCAGATGACGGCTACGTCATCGTTCTCATACAACACTTCTAAATTATCCAATTTTGACCCGCCGTTGCCACCACCCGCAGTCCAATCCAACGTCTCCTGTTTGCCCATATCGCGTACCCTGGACACGAACCTGAAATCGTCGGTGAAGAACTCTGCGAGTTTGCTGGAATCTTTATTCGCAAAGCCTTCATTCCATGCCTTGAACACTTCGGAAATTGAAACCATTAGTATCCCTCCTCCGATTAACAATATGGCGGTAGTCTACACGGTTAACTATCGGTCGGAAGTATCCCCTGTCGATGTCGCGAGGATGGCTTTGGCTTTGCGCACAATTAGAAATTCCCCAACCAAAGCGCCGGGAGGGCCTGTGGTAATCAGAGTGGCGAGGAGAAACCACCAACTCCAGAGCTTCTGGAGCGCCCCGATGCCTACAATGGCGATGAGTGCCAGGAAAACGATTCCGTGGGTTAGGCCAAAAATCTGCACCAATTCCTCATTGTTAGCAAAGGATGCAACAAGCAGCACTATGAGCAGGATCAGATCCGCCAGGGCAATCCATCGCACAATCATTAACCAACGAAGTACCTGTTGAGCCTCTAGGGCTGACTGCATCCTGACCACCTACCGGCCTAATCGTCGAACTCTGAAACGGTTAACTATGGCTTGGGAATACCGTCTTCTGGGCATCTATGGATTACGGCAGATTCCACGGCCAAACTACGCAAGCGGAAGTTTTCTTCTGAAATCTTTCCTTGGTCTCTTAATGCAAGAAATGCTTTGTGGGATGGATACCATACACCAAGAATCTCATCCAAGGGCTGTGTGCCCCTCGGTTGCCCATAAACTGGCGTTCTCCAGAGTATTTTCCCCCCAACGTCTTCCAACAAGACATCCAACGCCTTCATGTAATCTTTATAGGTAGCTCCGTCTGAGTATTCGCCCTCGAAATATTTGTTTAGGTTAACCATGAGAACCGGTCTGTCGTCATCGCTGCTGGCTATTTCTTCGATTTTGGCGAAGTCCGCTGTCCGTAGGAATTGTTCGTTTGCCATTTTCGGCTCCCTGATTCCTTTTGGTTACTCGGGGATTATACGGCGGTCGAACTCAATCATCGAACCCCGATATTCCCGATATCACCGTCCAAAGTTCCAAACCAAGTTCGGTGTTGCCGTAGAAGAACCCTACCGCCCAAAGTTAGCACTGGCGTCGGTCCCGATGAGCCCGCCCGTACCCTTAAACCCTATGGCTTGCCGATGGGGGGTGTCGCTGAAATAAGAAAAGCCCCCTCAAGCGAAGGGGCTCTTCTTGGTTCATGTTCAGTTGGTTTGTCAGAACGATGCACCGATTCACGAAATGGTTAGGTACCTGCCGTCGCGGCCTCGGCTATTTCCACGTCCCAAGGGCCGGACAAACGGCCTTTTGGGGTACCATCCATCAAAGTATTTGTTGGGGTCATGGCCCCACTGCTCAGCCGGCATCTCGTAGGAGCTCTCGATGCCATTACCGTCAGGGTCTCGGATATAGATTCCTATGGCGTGGCCATGGTCCGAGACGCGTTCAATCGTAATCTTCTTCTCTTTGATCCGGAAGTAGAGGTCCCTCAAGTCATCAAGGCTCTCCATGTACCATGCCATGTGGTTTAACCCCACCTGCCCCTTTCAAGGGCCATCGGCGGCGTCTCTCACTTCCGTCAAAGCAATATCATGAGAATTTCCCAAATCGGCACTCATGAAGGCTGCCCGGGACTTCGCTTTGGCCATAGAAAAGGCGAAACCACTGGATAACTAATTCAGATGTCGGCAAATCGCCAAACCAAAAGCCCTCTGAAGTAACTTAGAGGGCTTTTTCGTGCCTACATTATGGTGGGCCGTGTAGGGCTCGAACCCACGACACCCGGATTAAAAGTTCGACGCTGGTCGTTTTACCCTGTCACTCCCCGTCCTATTTAGTCCCGTCTCATAGCTAGAATGGCCGGTCTATTTCCCTGCAGCTATCGCCTGGTACCATTCTGTTACTGGGAGTTGGTCGGCAATCTATCGATATATTTAATCTAGGGAAATAAGGTTCCAGCCTGGGAATAATATCCCCGATTGGAAGCTTTGTTCGCTACTTACGTTGACCCACATGATGTCACCGGGCGTGACATCGGTTAGGGTGCTTGCTGCCAATAGTCCTACGCTGGGATCAAAGAATCTCCAACTTTTCGACGCATTGCTGAATTCCCAAACGATCTCCAAGCTGCCATTATCTACAAGTACACTGAACGTAGCTGAAGCCGAATTGTTTAGGTTGGAAGCCACCGTTTCGTGAACCACCGTTTCGGCCTCCAAAACCCCATCTATCCAAGCAGAAACCGCAGTACCTCCGGAGGCTGGGACACCATCTAAATACGCAGTGCCTACGAAAACATGCGGAGGAACTCTCTGTGCTAAAAATGAAATTCGTGTATTGGAATATATCTCTGAGAACGCTTTGCTATAACCCGAATATGCCGTTAAATCCAAGTACGTTGAACCACCCTGAACCCAAAACGCAGTTTCGCCAGCTTGGTTACCACCGACGCGGAAAGTGACGGTCTTCCCAGACCAAGACTCCTGTCCTTGATCCACTATAAGGGTGTAGTTACTGTCGGTAGAATTCGCGGGAGGCATTGGAGTCTTAGTTGGTATAGGAGTAGGAGTTGCAGTTGGCATAGGTGCGACCGTAGGAGTATTGGTAGGTGTGGGGTATAACGTTGGTACGGAAGTAGCAGTAGGTGCCAGCGTAGGCGTATTTGTCGGCTTGGGCACTACAGTATTAGTTGGACTGGGGTTCTGGGTATTAGGGATAGGCGTACTTGCCGCCATGATTGCCCCCATATCGAGCCCAAACATCTCCATGATTGCATTGGCTTCTTGTGGGTATTGCATTATGCAGGGTAGGACGATGCCCAATTGTTCGGCAACCGCATCTTGGCGGCCGCTGATGATGGCGTTGTATTGCTCATCCCCTAGAGCCGTCTGAACACAGGAGAGAAGTTCGGGTGAGACCGTCTCCAAAACCATCGATATTGGAGGTGGTGTAGGTGATTGAGGTGAAACGGCATCCGGTACGGAAGTAGGTTCTGGGGTATTCGTAGATGCTATTCCCTTAACAGCTACTGCTGGTGCATCTGCGCCATTCCCGCTACCACAGGCAACAACAAATAAGACTGATGTGACAGCTGCGATTAGGAGACCAATTTGGGTTAGCTTCACTACTGTTCAGTACCACCTGGTTACTGGGAGTTGGTCGGCAAACACATATCGCCTTCCCGATATGAAGTTACTCGGAGGGCTTTTTCGTGCCTAAAAAGAGTGGGCCGTGTGGGGCTCGAACCCACGACACCCGGATTAAAAGTCCGGTGCTCTGCCAACTGAGCTAACGGCCCATTATGAGGGGACATCAGAGAAGGGAACCTCGGCTGAGTTATTGTATCACCCGCGCCTGAGCAAGGGCACGGCAGCAACAGCGTTTTGGCTTGCGGATAGATGTTTATTTATGGTACTTTTGCCAACGTAAACCAACTCAGCTATTGGAGTAAAAAGATGGGTTACACACCGAGTCACCTGGGTCACGTGAACATTTATGTTCGGAACGCTGAGGCTTCGCGCCAGTGGTACGAAGACGTCTTGGGTCTGCACACATATGACTTCCTGGCTGGGCGAGCGGCATTCATGTCGGCCAACCTCGACGAATCCCACGAGATTGCGCTGATGGAAGTCGGCGCCGACGCCGACGGCCCCCACCAGGGCCAGGTGGGCCTGAACCATATGGCCTGGCGCATGGAAACCCTGGACGACTTGGCCGATTTCTACAACAACATGAACGACAAGGGCGTAGAGATCAAACGGGTCTCTAACCACGGCCTGTCGGTGGGGATCTACTTCACAGATCCCGACGGCAACGGCATCGAGTGCTACTACGAAACCCCGAGGAACGAGTGGTACCGCCAAGAAAAGCTCTTCATGCACGGAGACCGCCCCATGACCAGCTTCCCCGGTCCCTGGGAAAAAGACCTGGCCCCTGACGGCGTATCAGCCAAGAGCTAACCTCCTGAACCAGCAAATAAAAAGGGCGTCCCGATAAATTGGGACGCCCTTTTTATTACCGAAAAGCTGCCGGCTGATAGTTGTCAACTCGTGACCGCTATCGCCTCAATCTCAATCAGCATATCCTCGTGCACCAGAGATTTTACCTCCACCATAGTACTGGCCGGATAGCCGCTGCTGAAGAACTCGCCCCTCACCTTATGTATGTCGGCGAAATGCCTCTCCAGGTTGGTGACGAACACCGTCACCTTCACCACGTCGTCCATGGTGGCGCCGGACTCGGCCAGCACGGACTGCATATTCTGCAAAACCTTGCGAGTCTGGGCAGAGACATCGCCCACACCAACCACGCTGCCGTCCAGGTCCCGTGCCACCTGGCCCGAGACAAACACCATCTTGCCCGCCGGCACCTCAACTCCTTGGGACATTATTCCGCCAGGTGCAGATACTTTGGCACTCTGAAGGATGGTCTTAGCCATTACGGCCCTCCAAATGTTTCATTGTTCACGCCTGTAAAACCCGAGCGAAACCGGCCCACTAACGCCAGTCGGCGTCAGTGGGCCACAGGTTCTTGCTACCTCGAGCCGAGCCCTGGATGCCCTCAACGCGCCACTTATCGGCGGCCGCCTTAAAGACCTGGAAGTGGGGAGCCTTCAAATGGTCCTGGAAGGCCTCCTCATCCTTGTAGACCTCATACAGCCATATGCGGTGGTCGTCCTCGGCATCCTGGACCGCGTCGAACCGCAGGCAACCTGGCTCGTCGTTGTTGGCGCCCTTGGCGTCTACGATGAGGGCCTCCAGGAATTCGTCCCGGTGTCCTTGCTCAATCTGGATGGGTACGATCACTACGTACATATCTTCATCTCCAAAAGCTGATTGGTTCTGACAGAATCCCAGGGCACGCGAATGTTACCCCCTTTAGGTCCATGAAGCAACGAATATGGGGCAACGGCGGCGGGGCGTGGTAACATCTCACAGTTCAAGAGAACCTATTCCCGACGCCCGCAACTCGGAGGTAAGGCCATGCCAGCCAAAACCGGAGCGGAATACATCAAGAATCTGCAGAACAACGGGCCGGAGGTCTACCTCAACGGCAAGAAAGTCCAGGACGTCACCTCCCACCCCGGCCTGCGCAACGGCGTGCAAACCATGGCCAAGCTGCTGGATATGCAGCACGCACCTGACCTCCGGGACGAGATGACCTACGACTCACCCGCCACTGGCGACCGCGTGGGCCTGTCATTCCTGACCCCAAAAACCATCGGCGACTTGGAGCGGCGGCGGGTGATGATGCACCATTGGGCACGGACCACCTGCGGGATGATGGGCCGCAGCCCCGACTTCATGAACGTGAATATGATGGCCATGGCCTCTGCTGGAGACTACTTCGCCCAGAACCGACCCGAGTTCAAGCAGAATATCCAGAACTACTACGAACACATCAGAGAGAACGACCTAGTCCTGACCCACACCTTGTTAAACCTGCAGCGCAACCGGGCGCCGGGCGTGACTCCTCTGGAAGACCGCACCGATATCGCCCTATCGGTGGTGAAAGAGACCGACGCCGGCATCATCGTCCAAGGAGCGCGGGTGCTGGCAACGCTGGCGCCATTGTCCGAGGAGATCGCCCTGTACCCAACGGCGTCTCACATGCTCCCAGGCAACGCCCCCAACCCCACGTCGTTCGCCTTCGCCATACCCTGCAACACCCCCGGATTGAAATTCCAATGCCGGGAGAGCTTTGACCACGGCCGTTCCCACTACGACCACCCTCTAGGCTCGCGCTTCGAGGAGATGGACGCCGTGGCCTTCTTCGACAACGTATTGGTGCCCTGGGAGCGAGTGTTCCTCCTAGGAGATGTGGCCCTCTGCAACAACATGCAGATGGCCACCAACCGGCACCTGCACGCCGGTCAGCAAGTGGTGACCAGGAACGTGGCCAAATGCGAGTTCGTTTTGGGGTTGGCTAACCTGATGACCGAAACCCTAGGTTCCAACGACTCGACCCAAGTCCAGACCATGATCGCTGAGATAATCGAGAACCTAGAGGTGACCCGGTCTTGCCTACGGACCGCGGAAGTGGACGCCAAGATCGACGAATGGGGAGTGATGTGTCCTGCTGAGCTGCCCTTGCAGGTCGCCCGCAACATCTTCATCCGCATGTACCCCCGGATGGGCGAGATACTTCACCTCCTTGGTTCCAGCAGCTTAATGGCCCTTCCGTCCGAGGCCGATATGTCAGGCCCATTGGCCGAGGACATCAGCCGCTATCTGGAGACCGATACCTCGTCGGCCCGGGACCGCGTTCAGCTGTTCCGCCTGGCTTGGGACGTCAGTTGCAGTGCCTTCGGGGCCCGTCAGATACTCTACGAACGGTTCTTTCAGGCCGACTCGGTCCGGAACGCCGTCATTCTATACAACATGACCGACCGGGAACCCGCCAGCGACATCGTGCGGGAATTCCTGGCCCAAGACTGAAATTACTCAGATGGGGGACTTGATATGGCAGAGCCAAGGGTGATCAGAAGAGAAGAAGTCGACAGCCTACAACGCGCTCCGGGGGTATCGGTCGCCAGCAGCATAACGAAAGAGGTGGGTGCCACCGAGATCTCCAGCGGAATCACCACCTTTCAGGCTGGGACATCCAACACCACTCATTACCACAACGCCGAGGAGTCGGTCATAGTGATAGAGGGGGAAGGCATCTTAATGATCAACGGCCAGGAGAACGCCGTGCGACAATACGACTCCGCTTTCATCACCCCTGGCACCCACCACCGCCTGATCAATACCGGAGAGATCTCTTTCAAGATAGCCTGGTCTTACGCCACTGTGGACGTAACCCGCACGCTAGTAGACGAGTAGGCCTTCCAAATTGCAAGAACCTGCATACCCCTCGAAAGCCGAAAGGTGATGACAGAGGTCGTTTCCCGCGCCAAAATCGTCATTCTGAGGGGCCTCGAAGACCGACAAGAGATGTACCAAGCATCACAATGGCAGATCCTTCGCTTCACTCAGGCGGACATAAGTGTGCCATCGTTCAAGCTGGAAACTAGGTATTGTTAATGCTCGGTTCCTTCCGTCGCGGCAGAGGAGGGTCAGGATGGTGCCAGGAAGTTGGCAACGGCTCATCCCAAAGAAAACTCTAAATCTAATGCGGTCCGCCTAATAAACCAAGTCCGGACACCAGCATAACCCGGTGAACCTCCTTCACTTGGAAAAGCCCTTAGTCAGCCTGCTCAGTGGGCTGGGCTTTCCACCTGGGTTGTAGACGCTGACTTGGCGGTCGCCGTGCTCATGTTAGTGTGCGGCTTGTGGCTGGCGCCCTCCCACGGAAGTTGTGGGTTCTGCTTGGGAGAACCGCGCCACCTACATGATAATCGCATCAACGGCGCTGTCAGTCACACCTTGGGCCCTCCGGTTCGCCGCCCTTCTGGACGAGAGTCCGCTATAGGCGTAAGACCTCGGCCGGAGATTCCGCCGAGTCGTCCGTTTTCGACGGCTCGGGGTCTTCAACATAAGGCGGCTGCAGCGCTGAAAGGGTCATGCTCGCCAGCACGATGCCCATCATCGTCAGGAACGCGTAGCGAAGACCCAGGGTAAACGCCGGAGCAACACCTTCAACCTCCTCGCGGACCGCTTCCAGGCTGGGCTCAAAACCCTGGGAGGCCATGGTGGTCGTTACGATGATGGTGGCAACGGCAATGCTGGTGACGTTGGCAGCGTTTCTAACAAGGTTCAAGAACCCCGACACTACACCATACTTGATCTGACCAACGGTAGCCATCACAGAACTGGAGTTTGGCGAATAGAAGATACCCATGCCGCTGTTCATCAACATCAAAGCCGGCACAACCATAAACAGCGATGAGTCCTCGGTCACCCTCGACAAGATAAAAAGTCCGGCGGCCGAAGACGCCAATCCTCCCACGGTGAAAGGCCGCCGGCCGAACCGGTCTGAGAGAACTCCACTTACCGCTCCAAAGACGGCCATACAGAGCGCTCCGGGCACCACAACAAAGCCTGCCGTCCTGGCGCTGTAGCCGAGAACATTCTGTAGATAGAAGGGCATCATAAACAGGACTGCAGACGATCCTAAGAACGTTAAGAATGCCGCCGAGACACCAAAGGTAAAAGTCCTCCCTTTGAACAGTCGCAGGTCCATCATCGGGGCATCTATGCGCATCTCCCACCAGATGAAAATGGCCAGCATCACAGCCGCGACCGCGAAGGCCACAACAATCGGCGGCGATAGCCATCCGGCTTTATTGCCGGTGGTCATTGCCAGCATCAAGGCCACCAGGACCCCGGTCGATAATGCTGCACCCAACCAGTCAAACCGGGTACCAATGGTCTCTTGGGCTTCAGTCCAGCCACGCATAACCCAGGCCGTGGCCGCGATTCCGATTACCTCTAACGGCAGCGTCAGGAAGAACACCACCCGCCAGCCGAATGCGTCGACCACCACGCCGCCGATGGCCGGGCCGGCTACCGCTCCCACCCCCACCATTGTCATGAACAGTCCGATGGCACGGCCCTTCTCGTTGGCGGGAAAGGCGGCGGTGATGATCGCCATGCCCGTTCCCTGGGTCATGGCGGACCCGACACCTTGCAAAACCCGGGATGGGAACATCATCTCCAAAGCAGGAGATAGGCCGGACAGCACTGCCCCCGCGCCCAGCACCACCATCCCAATGATGTAGACCTTCTTGCGTCCGACCAGGTCCGAGAGTCGTCCCATGGGTAACAACAGGGCGGCGATGGTCAGGGCATAGATGATCACCACCCACTGGATGGTAGGCAGGTCGGTATTGAATTCCTCGGCGATGGTCGGCAAAGCAACGTTGACGCTGCCGTGGTCCACCACGGAGGCGAAGATGCCGATGGCCAAGGCGGCGAAGACCCAGTATTTGAAATTGGGGCTCCGAATCAGGAGGCCCCGGATTTTGCGATGGGGTTGTCCGAATCGGGATTGGGAGCTATCAAAGGCATATCTCCTAAGGTTACTGTAGTTTGGCGTGCGTGGCTACACTCACTACCCAGCACCCGTGTCGCCCGGTGTTTTATCTCTGGTGCCCGCCAACGTCCGGGAAATGGCCATGATCCTGACGGCCCGGGAGACGGACTGCCATTTCATCAGGAACGTCCACGCCGCCTTCGACCGCCAGTCCGGCCTCAGCGAAGAGCTTGTAAGCAACCTGAGCGACAAAAGGGAACTGCGGCCCCTGTCAGCCGAAAATTCGTCGGTGGTCAACTACGGGCGGGAGCTATTCTGTACCCGCAAAGTCAACCAGGCCAACTACGACCCCGACAACATCACCGAAGCACCCCTGCCGATCTAAAAAGAACCAAAACCCTCCCTTTATAAGGGGGCTGGGAGGATTTCACCCCCTTCACACCCCGAACCTGACTCAACGGGAGCCGTAAAAATCCCCCAGGCCTCCTTTATGAAATGGAGAATCCCTGGGTGACGCCCGTTAGTCTAGACTTCAATAACGCCGATGTATTATCATCAAATACAGTGGTAGCTAAGGATAAGGTGGCTCTAGCAGCGGCCAAGACTCTTATCGAAAGGGTCGGCACCTACCTGCCCGAGGAAAGCACGGAACTTGTGGAGCAGGCATACCTCTACGCCGACGAATGCCACATTGGACAGGTGCGCAAATCAGGCGAGCCATACATCGCCCACCCCTTGGAAACTGCCCTCTTCCTCGCAGACCTCCACCTCGACACCCACACCATAGTCGCCGCCCTGCTCCATGACGTTGTCGAAGACTGCGACATCTCTCTCGATGAAATTGACCGGCGCTTTGGGCCGGAAGTGAGTAAGCTGGTGGATGGGGTCACCAAGTTGACCCGCATGGACGACAAACTCCAACCGCCCGCCGACGATGTCGCCAGCCTCATGGACGATGCGGAGTCCCTGCACGCCGAGAGCCTGCGGAAGATGTTGGTCTCCATGGCCGAGGATATCCGGGTGGTCTTGATCAAACTGGCCGACCGCCTGCACAACATGAACACCCTGGACGCCCTGCCTCCCGAGAAGCGAAAACGCATCGCCCAGGAAACCATGGACATCTACTCTCCCCTGGCCCATCGCTTGGGCATATGGGAGATCAAATGGCGATTGGATGACCTGGCCTTTAGATACCTGAACGAAGCGAAATACCGGGAGATCAGCAAGATACTGGCGTCCAAGCGCACCGAGCGCGAGGACTACATCGAAAAAGTCACCGCTGGGCTTCGAGACGAACTGACCAAACACGGCATCACCGCCGAGGTCATCGGCCGGCCCAAGGGCATCTATAGCACCTACCAGAAGATGGAGAAGTACGAAGCGCAGGGTAAACAGTTCGGCGATATCTATGACCTGTTCGCCCTACGTGTACTGGTCAACGAGGTCGCGGACTGTTATCAGTCTCTGGGTGTGGTGCACCAGATGTGGCACCCCATCCCGGGTCAGTTCGACGACTACATCGGCAATCCTAAAGAGAACATGTACCAGGCGCTGCACACCACCGTCATCTGCGAAGGCGGGACACCACTGGAAGTGCAGATAAAGACCTTCGAGTTGCACCAGATTGCCGAGTACGGCGTTGCCGCCCACTGGGCATATAAAGAGGGCAACTCCGGAGACCAGCGGTTCGAAGAAAAGATGACCTGGCTGCGGCAGTTGATCGACTGGCAGCGAGAAGTTTCCGGGACTGCGGAGTTCATCGAGTCCGTGAAACAGGACATATTCCATGCCCAGGTCTTCGTCTATACGCCCAAAGGCCGAATCGTCGAACTGACCTCCGGCTCCACGCCGGTGGACTTCGCCTACAAGATTCACACCGACCTAGGGCATCACTGCATCGGCGCCAAGGTGAACGGTAAACTCGTCGCTTTGGACACAACCCTGGAGAACGGCGACACCGTCGAGGTGCTCCACTCCAAGTCTGACCGCGGCCCCAGCCTAGACTGGCTAAACCCCAACCGGGGCTATGTCCGCTCGGCAGGAGCTCGTCAAAGCGTACGTGCGTGGTTCCGCCGGCAAGAGCGCAGCACCAACATCCAGCGTGGCAAAGAAGTTCTGCGACGGGAGTTGCGGCGTCTCAACCAGAAGATCGATGACGAGACTATAATGGGCCTGTTCAAAGTCGATTCCATGGAAGACTTGTTGGCCGGTCTGGGCTCAGGAAATATCGCCGGTAGCCTACTCTCCCACCAATTGGCCCAGATAGGTCATGAGACCGAAGCGCCGCTGGCCCAACGCCACAATGAACTGCCGCTATCCACTTCTAGTTCTGGCATCACGGTCCTAGGCGTCGGCGACCTGCTAACACACATTGGCCGGTGTTGTAACCCCATCCCCGGCGACCCGATCGTCGGGTTCATCACTCGCGCCCGTGGAGTAACCGTGCACAAACAGGATTGCTCCAGCGCCCAACATGAGGATGAGCCGGAACGATTGGTTGATGTCCAGTGGGGCCAAGAAACGCTACTATATCCGGTGCGGATAATCATGAAGGCCTATGACCGGGTCGGCCTGCTGCGAGATGTAACCGCCTTGGTCTCCAACGAGGGAGTGAACATCGCCTCCGTGGTCACCGGGGATTACACAGACAGCACCGTTACGTTGAGCCTCACCTGCCACACCACGGGCTTGGACCAGTTGAACAAGCTATTCTCCAAGCTGGACGGCGTCCGTGGTTGCATCTCTGTCACCCGTGACCACACCATAATGCCCATCCCCGCCCATAACTAGCCCCTCACCTCCTCACACAGTCTCCCCTCCGGTAGAGCCTTAAAGTTTGCCTGGCTTACCTGCCAGACCCAACCTGGTTCCGGGTTCACAGCACGCCGCCCATATATCACTCGGAGTGAAGCGACAGGTCTGCCAATTTGCGGATCGGTAGATTCTTCGTCGGGGCTCTACAATCCTCAGAATTACAGATTTGAGAATGGCCCGGTTTGTGGACTGGAACCCAGCGCTCTCCTGCAACGTCCCTCCCTGTATGTATAATGTGGGTTCGCACGCCCGTGAGTTCGCCTGGGCGCCCGAATAGAAAGCAAAATTCTGGAGGTAGTGTCATGCCAGAGAGAAAGCCTGTGATTCTCGCGGGATCCGCCCCCAACCCAGCCTTGTCAGCGGGAGTCATCGTTGGAGATTTCCTGTTTGTCTCCGGGCACGTTGCCATGGATGACAGCGGCAAAGTGGTTGGCGAGGGTGACGCCGAGGCCCAGTCCCGTCAGGTGATGGACAACATACGGGGCGTGGTTACCGCTGCCGGTGGCAAGATGGAGGACGTGGCCAAGATCACCTGTTTCCTCACCGACATCGCCAACTACTCCGCCTACGCCAAGGTTCGGGCCGAGACCTGGCCCAAAGAGCCGCCCGCTAGCTCCACCGTGGTAGTGGCCGGACTGGTGCGTCCGGAATTGCTGGTAGAGGTAGAAGCCATAGTCCGCCTACCCGGCTAGCCGCCGCAGGCGGCACGGACGCGGCTAGGATTAAAAGATTCCTTCCTGGCAAACGATCAGGAGAGGCGTTTTAAATTGAGGCTCGGTCTAGGAAACGCAGGTATGCCGCCCGCCTAACTAGGCGTAGCGGATTCTGGGGTCTAGCCAGCCGTATAACAGATCAACTCCCAGGTTGATCACCAAGATGCCGGTCCCGATGATTACGATCACTGCCTGAATCATGGGGAAGTCGTACTGGAACACCGCCTCGATCAGGATTCTGCCCATCCCCGGAATCAGGAAGATCGTCTCGATGATGACCGCGCCTTCAAACAGCCGGCCGAACTGCCATCCGGTCATCGTTAAGATCGGCAGGGCTGCGTTCTTCAGACCGTGACTCATCACAACGACCTTCTCCGACAGCCCCTTGGCTCGGGCAGTCCGCATATAGTCCTCTCGGAGAATCTCCATCATGGAGGACCGGGTCACCCTTGCGATAAAGGCCATGTCGTATAGAGCGAGGGCCAATGCGGGAAACGCCATTTGTTTTAGATTGGTCACGGGGTCATCCCATATCTCTGAGTATCCCAGCGACGGCAACCAGCCGAACACCCGGACCAAAAATAGTATTATCAAGACCGCGAAAAGGAAATTAGGTATCGAAACGCCAACAATGGAAAACACTGTAGCGACGTGGTCCAGCCAACTGCCCGGTTTGATGGCCGACAATATCCCTAACGGCACGGATAGCGCGATGGCAAGCACGATAGCCAACACTGCCAGCTCAAGTGTCCTCGGCAGGCGAGTCTTCAATTCCGTCATCACTGGGGCGCCGAACCACCAGGAGTCGCCGAAATCCCCCTGTAGCGCGCTCCCAACCCAATCAAGGTACTGGACGGCTATCGGGCGATCGGTTCCAAACTCGTGCCGCAGTTCATCGAGGTCCTCTTGTGTGTAAGAGCCTTCACCATCGCTCAGTACAGCCAGGGCCGGGTCCCCTGGAATAACGCTCATCAACACGAAGACGATGATGGTGAGGATCAGAACCGTGGGCACGAAAAGCGCGACTCGTTTTATAGCGTATCGGCGCATCACCGGGTTCCTTTGACCAGAGTGTTCGGGTGCGGTTAATGAAATAGGTGTGCGTAGATTCTACCCGCCGGCTCTCTCTGAGGCAGGGGGCTATCTGCCACCCTTGGCTTGGTCGGGAAGCCAGGTCGCCAGCTCAGGGAATGCGATCACCAATCCAATGACAACAAACATACATACCATAAATGGCAATACGCCCACAAAGACGTCATTTATGGTGCCCGTCTTGGCCAGCACGCCTTCATACTCTGCAATTTCTCTGTCGGTGTCCCGCCGCGCGCCGTGGAGCACGTAGAGCGCCATCCCCTGGGGCGGACTGATCTGTGCGGCCTCCAAGAGAATCACCATGATTATCCCGAACCACACCTTGTCCACGTTGGCGTCGCTCAATACCGGAATCAAGATGGGCAATGTGGTCAGCATCATGGAATAGCTCTCCATGAACGTGCCCAACACCAGGTAGAACACCACCAGCACCAAGACCAACTGCAACTGAGTTAACTCAAACGCGGCCACCCATTCGGCCATGTCCACCGATATCCTGACGGCCGCAAAGGCGAACTGCAGGGTAAACGCCGCCATCAATATCAGCAGGATCATGGCTGAGGTCCGGGCCGTGGATAGGAACGACTCCTTGAGAATGTTTACCGTATGGACGACGTTCCGGCGGGCCTGCCCAGGCAACACCGGCCTGGCGCTCCGGAAGTCGTCAAGCGAGGTTTTCACGGCCCTGGGAAGCAGCGGGAAACGCCTTACGAGACCAGCGGCCAGGCTGGCTACCAGCATTCCCGAATTCCCGGCCAGAGTCAGGAACAACGCTCCGGTCACTCCAGCGGCAGCAGCCTCGGTGGGGGTGGCGAACCCAAAGTAGATACTGCCCAGCACCGCAAAGACCAAGAAGGCGATGGGCAGCAAGCTGATAAGTCCCACGAAACGCAACCGCCAGGTTACCAACTCTTCTTTGGGCGCGATCCCTGGCCAGATCTTGGACGCGATCACTATCATGATCATGAACGTTACGGCCAATATAGCGCCCGGTACAAACCCCGCCAGGAACAGCCGACCAATGGACTCACCGACGATCAAGCCATACAAGACCAGGCCGATACTAGGGGGTATGAGGATGCCGAGGGTGCCACCGGCGGCCAGAGACCCGATGACCAAACGTTCGTTATAGCCTCGCTGGCGAAAGGCGGGGAGAGCTACCCGGCTGATGGTGGCGGCCGTGGCCACACTAGAACCGGCACAGGCGGCGAACACGGCGCAGGAAGCGATGTTGCTGTGGATCAGCCCGCCGGGGATGAAAACGAGCCAGCGGGAGAGGACAGCGTACATCCGCTCGGCGATGCCGCTACGGAGGACCAGTTCTCCCATCAGTACGAACAGCGGTATGGCTATCAGTACGAAGTTGGTGCTGCCCTCCCACGCCCGGTTTCCCATGATGTTCCAAAGGTTGGGATTGGAGATGTTGAATAACTTCATCAGGAGGAGCGCTACTACGCCCAAGGCCCCGGACACATATAATCCTCCCATGAAGAAAGCACTCATCATGGAAAAAGCGGCTGCGATCGCCATTGCTGATATTCATCTCCGGCCAAGTTGGATAGGAGCGGCTGAATCGGGTCTGCCCTAGCTACGCAATTCAGCCAGATTCGGATTGTCCCGCGGGATTATACAGGAACGTTCCAGGAGGAAACAGCAGACCGGAATTGATAGTTGTTATTGTCAGAATTCCTGCCCAGCCAAAATGACCGGGAACCGCTGGCGAGACTAGTCGTCCGCTGCGGCCGGGGTTGCAGGAATCGCCTCTTCCCAGTTGGGGATCAGTATACGGCCGGTCGGCTCCATGGACATGATTACGATAGCCCCGGCGACGCTGGTTAAGGTGGAAACCAGGATGGTGGCGGTGTAGGAATCGAACACCCAGAAAAGGGCCCCGCCCACCCAGGCACCCAGGGCCATGCCCGAACCGGCGCCTAGCTGCTGCCAGCCGAAAGACGCACCCATAGGGCCGCGGCCGAAGTACTGGCGGTTGATCACCGGGAAAGCCGAACCCTCACCGCCGTATCCGATACCAAAGATCACCGCAAACATGTAGAACTGCCACGGCTCGTGGGCCCAGAAGAGCATCAGCACTGGGAGTCCCTGCCACATGAAAGCCGTGGCCATGGTGCCCCTGGCACCGATGTAATCGGAGATCACCGGGATCAGGAAGCGGGTCGTCACGCTGACCAAAGCCAAAGTACTGAGAACCCCAGCAGCTGTGACTTCGTTGACGCCGGCCAATACCGCTATGGGAATGATGTAGATGATGACGATGGCATGGCTGACGCAGCCCAGAAAGTGGATGGAGACCAACTTCCAGAAGGCGCCTGTCGCCTGCATGCTAGACCGGAAGGCCTTGAGCCGCAGCATCTCTTGCTTTGGGTCTCGTTCGACGGGCGGCTCCTCCGACTCTGGAGCACCGAAAGCCCGGCTTCCGATATCCGACGGGATGTTCCGGAAGAAAGCCATCAATACCAACATGATTATTCCGCCCACGATGCCGATGGAGAAGAAAGCCATCTTCCATGAAACCCCAGTGATCAGAACACTGACCGCGATGGCCATCACTGCCGGACCAAGGCCATGTGAAGCCTGGAGGAGTCCCACCCCATATCCCAGGTGAGTCCTGAACCAATATGAGGCGGTGGTGATGATGGGAACGTTGAAACAGGCGCTAGCCACGCCCAAGAACAAACCGTAAGAGATCCAAAGATGCCATACCTGGGAAACCACACCTGTCAGAAGGGCTCCTGCTGCGAATGTACCGACGCCGACCAAGATGACTTTGCGTGCGCCGTAGCGATCGGTGCAGTAACCGCTAAGGGGTGCGAGCACCGCGCCTGTGATACTGGCTAAAGCGTAGGCCAGAGTGACAGTCGCTGGGTTCCAACCCTTGGCCTCTTCAAGGGGTACGATGAGCACCCCGAAAGCCTGCCGGATCGAGCCTCCGGCCATGTGCATGACAGCGGCTATGACAATCACTATCCAGGCGTAGTGGACGCGGCTCGTCATGCCAAACGCGCCTTTGTTTGTGGGTTTAATCATTGATAATGTCATACTGCGCCTACGGCGTACCCCTGTCAATTGATAAACGACCTATGCCAATATTCAATCTTCTCGTTTGAGCTATATCTAGCCGGGGCTCTGGCTGCTAAGCGGCCGGGTATAATGTTCTGAAATCACGGACTTGCTGGCGTTGCCGGCAGCCTGGAGGTGTTTCATGCTGGCGGAACAGAAGCTGAATGAGATGGGTCTGGAACTTGGTCCGGTGGGCACACCGGTGGCCAATTTTATACCGGCGGTGCGCACTGGGAACCTGCTGTTTGTGGCCGGCCACATCGCCGGTAAGCCCGACGGCACGGTACTGAACCCCGGAAAGGTGGGCCGAGACGTTACCGAGGAGCAGGCCTACGAATCGGCCAAACTGGCCATGCTCAACTGTCTGGCCTCCATCAAACAGGAACTTGGGGACCTGGATAAGGTCAAGCGGGTGGTGAAGCTGTTGGTGATGGTCAATGCCGACTCCGAATTCGACCGACATTTCGTGGTGGGCAACGGTGCCTCCGACCTACTGGTGGAACTCTACGGAGACCAGGGCCGCCACGCCCGCTCCGCCGTGGGCATGAGCGGACTTCCCCGCAAGAGTTGCGTGGAGGTTGAGATGATCGTGGAAATTGAGGGCTAGCGGGATTGGATGAGATTTGGTCACTTCGAATAAATGAAATTACTCGAGAGGCCGCCTTCCCCCTAGCCCTCTTCCAGTCGGAGGGGGATTTCAGTCCCATTTTCGCAGTCCCGCAGGCCTGCTTCCCGAACTGTCATCCTGAGGAGTGCCAGAGGCCGACGAAGGATCTACCAAGCACCACCTCGGCAGACCCTCCGCTTCGCTCAGGGTGACTGGCGTATCCGGGACAATGTTCAGCCGGAAAACCACGCACTGCAGGGACATATAGGCCCTGCTCTCGGACGAAGAGAGGCGAATCCGCAGTATCAACCATGCTCTGAATAATCGGACTAAGTAGAACCTACGTCCCATCGTGCTGACGGTAGCGGTTCACTATGGGGAGGCGGCGGTCTTTGCCGAAGGCGCGGTGGGTGATCTTAACTCCGGGTGGGGCCTGGCGGCGTTTGTATTCGTTGCGGTCCACCGCTGCGATGACCTGGCGGACAACATGGGGGTCAAAACCCTCGGCCACCATCTCCTGGTAGCTCAGGTCATCCTCCACATAAGCCTCCACCACCGGGTCAAGCACCTCGTAGGCAGGCAGGCTGTCTGCGTCCAATTGGTCCTTCCGCAGTTCAGCGCTGGGCGGTTTGTCTAGAATGGCCGCGGGAATCACATCATTAGCCGTCCCGAAGGCCGAGCCCTGTCCATTGCGCCAGCGGCATAGTTGGTAGACCGTGGTCTTGGGCACGTCTTTCAACACCGCGAAGCCGCCGGCCATATCTCCGTACAAGGTGGCGTAACCCATAGCCATCTCCGACTTGTTACCAGTCGTGAGCACGATCCAGCCAAATTTGTTGGATACCGTCATCAGCACGTTGCCTCGCACACGCGCCTGAACGTTCTCTTCGGCCACGTTGGCGTCGGTGCCCTTGAATCGCTCTTTTAGCATATCGGTGAAGGCCCGGTGGGCGGGCTCTATAGGCACCTCCCACAGGTCCAGGCCCAGATTCTCGGCCAGTTTTTTAGAATCGCTGATGCTGCCTTCGGACGAGTAACGGGAGGGCATGGTGATTCCGACCACGTTGTCCTTGCCCAAGGCGTCTACGGCTATGACTGCCGTCAGCGCTGAGTCCACACCGCCCGACAGCCCAATAAGCGCCTTGGTAAACCCGGACTTTCGTAGGTAATCGCCAGTCCCCATGACCAAGGCATTGTAGACCTCTTCGGGGCCGTCAATCGCGGGGGCTAACGGCTGAGCTGCCAGTTGTGCTTTGTTGCTGGGCGTTGCGTCTGACACGGTCAGGGCCTTGGGCTCGCCCACCGCATTCAAAGCAGCAGCTCTCTCACTAACCGGTTCCGGCTTTGGTTCAGCTATCTCTTCAGGGAATTCCAGGTCAGTTATCAGCAACGATTCTTCGAAAGCGGGACCTCGGGCCAGCAATCGACCATTGGCGTCGTAGATGATGCTGGCGCCGTCAAAGACCAGTTCGTCTTGGCCGCCCACCGTGTTCACGTAGGCCACGGTGAGGCCGTGGTCTGAAGCCCGCTCGGCGATCATCTCTTCACGAAACACCCGTTTGCCCGCGTGAAAAGGCGACGCGTTGATGTTGACGATCAGTTCGGCACCGGACTGGCATTGGACCGCGGTGGGGCCCACCGGGTACCAGATATCCTCGCAGATGTTGACGCCAACGGCCACTCCGCCGATACGGTAGACCGGGCATTCGGAGCCTTTCTGGAAGTAGCGTTGCTCGTCGAAAACTCCGTAATTCGGTAGGAAAATCTTGTGGTAGGTGTCAACCAGCTTGCCGTCATAACATAGCGCCGCTGCGTTGGTGACCTGCGGTCTCACGTCCTCGGATTGCCGCTCCAACGAGAGGATGTTCACGTAGCCTACGACTACAGCGATACCATGGGAGGCCGCGGCGATCTTTTCCATGGCGGCCATGTTGTCGGTCAGAAACGATTTCTTGAAGAGAAGGTCTTCCGGGGGGTAGCCGGTGGTCGCCAACTCAGGGAATGCCACGAGGTCGGCCCCGGCCTCACGGGCGCGTTCCAGGTAATCCAGGATCTTGGCTGTGTTCCCGGTGATGTCGCCAACGGTGTTGTTGATTTGCACCAGGGCCAGACGGAAGGTCCGTGCCATCTATATCCTCGCGAGGGCCTATGGCGAGTATACAGACTTCCAAATGGACATGCCAACCAAAATCGAGCCTGGGTGGTATTCGTCCGCGCACCTAAAGCGGGGCCGGTGGTGGACAAGCGTTGCCCGCCGACGCTAACATTCCGACGAGAAGGCATGTAGCTCGAGGCCACGCTGCGGCCTGTGAATAGGTCAACCTAGGAGAATAAACATGCAATACGCCATCAATCACGTTCACATCAGGGCTGCTGACCCTCATTCCTCGGCCGCCTGGTACGAGAGGATCTTCAACGCCAAGAGAGTTTCCGAGCGCGAGGTCATGCCGGGCACCATCACAATCGGCATGCAGGTGGGCGGTCCAACTAGACTAAACATCTCCTCCCAGCCGCCCAATTCCTCGCCCAAAAGGGCGTCCGCCGAACTACACCAATTGGGCCTGGAGCACTTTGGGTTCCACGTCGAAGACCTTGAAGCCGAAATGGCCCGGTTTGAAGCCGAGGGTATCCGGGTGATCTTGCCCCTGACCGTGACCCCTCAAGGAATCAAGCTGGCCTATATTGAAGGCCCGGATGATGTCGTCATCGAGTTGGTTGAGGCGGCTCCTTAGAGCTCCATTTTATTAGTTGGACCAAGCTACCCGTAGGGCAATATTAGTTGGCCGGCGCGACTCGTCGAAAAAAGTTAGTTGATTAGAAGGTTTATTTAGATGTCCCAAATGATGACTGGAAAACAGGCCGTGCTGGAGATGCTCAAAGCCGAGGGCGTGAAGCACATCTTCGGCAACCCTGGGACCAGCGAAGCACCACTTATAGACATGCTGGGCGACTACCCTGAGCTCCAATACTTCCTGACACTGCAAGAAAGCGTAGCCATGGGCATGGGTGAGTCCTACGCCAGGGCCACAGAGAAACCGGCCTTCGTCAGCCTCCACGTTGACAGCGGGCTGGCCAACGGCATCGCCCTGATGCTGGACGCCTTGAACACTGGCACGCCCATGGTGATCACCTCGGCTAACTACGATGCCCGAAAAATCAACGAGACGAAGACAGACTTAGCAGAGTTAGTACGCCCGGTGACAAAATGGTCGGTGGAGCTGAATCTTCCTGATCAGATACCGTCGGTGATGCGCCGCGCCTTCCACGAGGCCAACAGCCATCCTAAGGGGCCGGTCTACGTTGGGTTCACCGCGAATGCCTTGGAGGGCGAGGCTGAGATGAATATCGTGCCCTCTAGCAAGGTTCACGACTCATACCGCCCTGATCCGCAGGGTATCCAAGAGGCGGTGTCCCTAATCATGACGGCCAAACATCCCATGATGATGGTAGGCGACCGAGTCTCCGAGGACCATGCCAACGACCTGGCCGTGGAGCTGGCCGAGCTGATGGGGTTCCCGGTCCACCAATCGCGTGGCGCCGAGGTGTCATTCCCGACCACCCACCCACAGTTCTTCGGCAACCACACGCTCAGAGTCACCAGCAGCCGGGAAATGCTACAAGAAGCCGATCTGGTCTTAGCAATCGGAATGGACGCCATGGACGAGCTGTTCTACTGGGGCGACGTCATCCTGGGAGAGAACACCAAGCTAATACACATTGACCCGATCCCGGGGCGGGCGGGTAGGTCGGAGCCTACGGACGTTGGAATCGTATCCCACTGCGGGCTAGCCATAGAGGAGCTCATACGCTCGATAAAGCCGCTTCTCACCTTTGAGATTGAGAACGAGATAGCCGGCCGGAGGATCGAGGTCGTGGCTGCAGCCGCCGACAAACGAAAGGCGTTCGACGACTCCGTAATCTCTAAATGGGAAAACAAGCCTATGATTCCAGCACGGATGATGTCGGAACTGGCCGATGCTCTACCGACCAACGCTATCGTCGTGGACGACTCCATCAGCAACCGCGCCACCATGCGCCATTATTTCCAGGGTCAGAAGCGGGGAGACCTCCGGGCATTCCGAGGCCAGTCCATCGGCGGCGGCATCGGCACCACCATGGGCACCCAAGTAGCAAACCCAGACCGGCCGGTATTCGGGATAATCGGAGACGGAAGCGCCCTCATGACCATCCAGGGATTATGGACAGCGGCCAACGACGACATCCCCTGCATCTTCGTCATCTGCAACAATGGCATGTACCGGGTATTGAAGGTAAACTTCGACGTTTACCAGAGAGAAATATTGCAACAAAAGGAATCTGCGGGCGAAAACCTGCCCTACTCGGACTTCCCGACGCCATTCGACGTAGCAGCCATCGCCACAAGCATGGGCGTCCATGGGGAGCGCATCACCGACCCGGCTGAGATCGCTCCGGCGGTCAAGCGGGCGGTCGCTTCGGGCAAGCCTGCTGTCTTAGACATAGTTATCGACGGATCCCTTTAAACAGACCCAGACACATGGAGGCATGTTGGATATTTTCGACACAATAGTCGCCAAGGCTGCCGGAATCTCAAAAAGCAGTCCGCTGAAGGGCGCTTTGGCACTGCGCAGCGATATCCTGGAACTGACCGAGAAGTCCCACAAAGCGTCCCTCCGCCCCAACCAATCCGGAGGGCTAAACCACGCCACTCGGGCTGGACTGGCCTGCCGGATCGCCAAGAGAAACAACGAGTCCGTCCTGGCGCGGCACTATGAGACCATGTTCAGTGTCGGCAGCCAGGAATTTGCCAACACCGAGTTTGACGGTGGTAACGACGCCAGATCGAAGGCAATCATTCGGCATACGGACCTAGTAACCCTCAACCCCAAAGAGGCAACGGCAGATGACATCTCAGCACTTAGGGACGCCGGTCTCTGCGACGCAGACATCGTTCGGCTTTCGGAGTTGATCGCCTTCGTCAGCTACCAAATTCGGGTCGTCGCCGGACTGCGGCTGATGGCGGAGGTAGCATGAGCGAGCCGATAAAAGAATTCACCACAGTCGTCCCATTCTGGCAGCCTAGGGTCACCCCGGTTGAACTTCAGAATGCCACGGACGAACAACTGGAGGCTATGAAAGTAACGGTCTCCAACACCAAGATAGGCGAGTACACGCTGGTCTTGGCGCTGGACCCGGAAACGCTGCAGCAGCGCACACCCCTTTTCAATGGAATCATGTACGGCCGCGGCGGCCTGTCCCGGGCCGAAACTGAGTTGGGCGCCGTGGCGGCCTCTGTGGTCAACAGGTGTATCTATTGCGCTGCCGTCCACGCCAAACGGTACAACGAGCTGACCAAGGATGAGGCGATCATGGACAGCGTCTTCGCCGGAGGCGTCGACGCTGAATTAGAGCCTCGCCTTAACGCTCTTCTGGAGTTTGCCACTAAACTGTCCAAATGCCCGTCAGAAGCCACGAAAGAAGACGTGGAGCGGCTGATTGAGAATGGACTCAGCATGGGCGAGGTGCTGGACCTAGTGTTGTCTGCATCTCTGTTCGGCTGGGCCAACCGGTTGATGCATGTATTGGGAGACCCTCTGCCCCAGGAATAGGCCGACCAACTATATGGTTCTAACACTGGGCATCAGCTCTAGCGGCCTCCTGCTTTGAACTTCGCAGGGCTTCGCGCCCGGCTGGCACAGCGGCTGCCTTTTTATTACGGCTGGGTGATATTGGCAGTCACCTCGGTGCCCAGCTTTGGGGCAAGGCCGGTCATGGCAGTAGCCACCCTATCAGTCTTCGTGGTGCCGATGACCGACGATTTTGGTTGGTCACGCGGGCAGTTTTCCGGCGCGGTGAGCTTGGGCGCTCTGTTCGGGCTCATGGTTTCGCCCTTCGCCGGACGGTTCATCGACCGATACGGTTCGGGTGTCTTGCTCTCGGCTTCGTCTGCTGTCGTGGGAATCTGCGCCATCGGCCTTTCGCTGACCTCTCCGGTCTGGTCTTTCTATGCCATGTACGTCCCGGGGCGGGCTGTGTTCTCCAGTCCTCTGGAATTGGGCACTTCAACGGCGATAAGCAATTGGTTCATCCGCCGGCGGCCCAAAGGATTGGCGTACATGGGGATTATCCAGGGCATCGGCCTGACCATATTCCCTGTCATTGTCCAGGTGCTGATCGACGGCTGGGGTTGGCGGACGGCTTGGCTGGCCCTGGGCATCTTCACCATCAGCACGGGCATCATCCCGGTTTTGCTGCTGATGTCGCGGCGGCCCGAAGACATGGGACTGAAGGTAGACCCAGACAAAAGGCCACGGTCTCAGGAAGAAACCTCCACCGCTGCTGAGGCGCCTGTTCCTCCCAGGAATTTCGAATCCAACTACACCGTACGCCAGGCGCTGGCCACCCGAGCTTTCTGGTTGTTGGCCCTCTTTTCGGTGATGGGGTTCGTCGTGCAGGCAGGTGTAAGCCTGCATCAGGTTCCTCATTACATCGGAGAGGGCGTCCCCACCCATTTGGCGGCTCTAACCGCCAGCACATTCGCATTTGGGCAGGTACCTGGCGGGCTTTTCTGGTCTTTCTGGGCCCGGCGAATACCGCTTCGAGTCCTTCTATCGGCAGCAGCAGCGGCCATGGCCGTGGGCGCCGTCGGCACCGGATTCAGTAGTTCTCTGTCCACTGGAATACCCATGGGATTCTTGCTCGGATTTGGCGTCGGCGGGGTACATCTGCTTTTACGGCTTACCTGGGCCGATTACTACGGCAGGCTGCATCTAGGAAGCATCCGTGGGCTGACTCTACCTGCCCAAATCGGAGGCCAGGCCATGGGGCCGATAATTGCCGGGTTCATGTTCGACTCGACCGGCAGCTACGAGGCACCGTTTACAATCTTCGGAATAATAGTCGCCTTCGCTGCGGTGATGGTGCTCGCCGCTACTCAACCCGGTCCGTTGCTTCACTGCGCCGCAACCGTTTCGCCAGTGGTCGATCCTGTGGGGGATTAAGAACAAACCAATAATTCCCTTCTCCCGGGCCGGGAGAAGGGGCAGATCCGACCTTGGGGCTTAGAGAGCGATCTCCGGAAATAGCTCCTCCGTGCTAACCACGCGGGGCGCCAGACCTTGGTCCACCACGTATTGGGCAAGCCCTTCCAGAGCGGGCCGGTTCGGCTCTACGCCGTAGGCCCAATAATCTGATCCAAAGATTCTCCAGGTTTCCTCAACATGGTCGATGAGGAAGGGCAAAGTCAGGGCCAACGCATCGGTATCGTAAAGGCGGTTAACCGCCAGGTCTTTGGCGTGAGTGAATGCATCGTACAGACTTGGGGCCACCCAGGGATTCTCCTGATGGACGTCCTCTCGGATGACCACCGTGTGCATGATGGGGAATATGCCGGTCCGCCGGTAGTAGTCTTGTTCCACCTCTTTGAAATTAGGAAAGAGCCGAACGATATTCGGCGAGCCGTTTAGAAAAAGCTTGGGAATGTAGGTGGCGAACAGCGCGTCCAGCTGCCTGTCGTCCAGCATTCCCTCCAGGGTTGCGCCTTCAGGGATGAATTCCAGGTGGATGTCAGCAGGTAGGGCCAAGGGGGCCAGAGGCGCGGGCGTGGGATTGTCTTGTCCGCCCATGAACCAACTTATCTCCGACGGCGGTACGCCGTACTCGTGTTGGATCAGCCCTTTGTTGAAAACCCCGGCGGTGGAACCGTATTGGGGTAGTCCGATCCGCTTGCCCCGAAGATCGGCCGGCTCGCTGATCCCAGCATCAGGCCGGACGTAGATGCAATCGTGGCGGAACATCTTTGAAAGCATCACAGGAATGGCTACGAAAGGGCACTGGTTGTGCGCCTTCAAGATCACGTAGGAAGCCAAGGACATTTCCGCCACATGGAACTCCTGGTCTTGGAGCATGCGGGGAAAGATTTCCCGTGGACGCAGAACGGTTATCTCCAGTTTGATTCCCTTGGGGGAGATTCTCCCGTCCATCAAAGGCCGAGTCCGGTCGTAATCCCAGAAAGCGATCTTAAGGTCCAGATTTTTCATAGAATCGAAACCCAGGTATAAAAATCCGGAGAGGCGCTACCAGGACCTCAGAACCGGCAACACCTCTTTGGCGAAAAGTTTCAGGCCCCGTTCCGCAACATCATATGGCGTCCCGCCGAAGCGAAAGGAGACGTTCCACTCGAACTCGCCAAGTAGTTCCCGGCGTTCCTCAAGCCCCCGTAGAATCTTGTCCGGCGTGCCCCAACTCGCCGCCTTCATGAAGCCGTCTACGGCCCCCTCGTGACCGCCCACGCGCGCGATCTCGGCCTTCTGTTGGTAAGAGTCATAGCCTTTCACGGCTTTGAAGTGTTCACCTAGGAATTCATAGTGATAGAAATTACTCTCGACGAATTTGCCCTGATACTGGCGTGCTTCTTCCTCGCATTGGGTCAAATCGGTGCCGCAGATGACGAACTCAGTGAGCATCACATCAGGTGGTTCCGTGCCGTGGAATTCACGGTGCAAAGCACGTCCACGGTCAATCATCGGCATCCGCATCTCCCACGGGCGATCGGCGAACATCACGATATGGGCGCCTAATTTAGCGGCCGAGATGATCGAGTCTTCGCTGGAGGCGACGGCGTAGATCCGGTCATCAAAAGAATGCTGCGGCCTTGGGCGTAGCTCGGTGCGTGGCTGCTTGTAGAAAGGACCGTCGCCTTCCATAAATCCTGTCCTTAGCGCCTCTACTATCATTGGCGCCGCTTCGTCGAAACGTCCACGGGACTCGTCCATGCTGAGGCGGAAAGTCTCAAATTCCCGTCGGGCCAGACCGCGTCCGAATCCGAGCCGAAGCCGGCCATTGCTCAATAGGTCAAGTACGGCTGCGTTCTCCGCAACCCGAAGCGGGTCGTGCCAGGGAAGGATCACGGCGGCTGTTCCCACGTCGATATTCGGGTACTTGGCAGCCAAATGTGTCATCAGGTGGAGGTTGTCTGGCACGAACGAGTAGTCGTTGAAGTGGTGCTCCGCCGACCAGAGGCAATCAAACCCCAGATCAACGGCAAGCTCCGCCAGACGAAGTTCCTCCTCCCACATTTGACCATCCGAACCTTCTTCCCAGCCGTAGCTCGAGAAGATCATCATCATTCCAACATCCATGGAAATACTCCTTTGTTTTTGGTCCTATGGTGAGAGTTAGTCCATCATACTCCGCCCGAAGGATTTTTCGACGATGTTGACCTACCTTCTGGTAAAAATGGATATGGAAAAGAAGCAACCCCCACCATCAACAGTCTCTTCGCACATGTCACTCTGAGTGAAGCGAAGGCTCTGCCAAGGTGATGATTGGTAGATTCTTCGTCGGCCTTGGGACTCGTCAGAATTGCAGTTTGAGGCGGGTAGAGGGGTCGCTTAACACTGGCCCGACCGGGGTTTGCGACTGTAGACCGCAAACATAGGGTCGTCTGGCGGGCTCGTATCGGGATTGAGGAAAGTACCTTGGATATCCTCAAAGTTCTCTGCTGTCTCCATATAGGTGCCCACCAGATCCACCCGGCCTCGGTCGGTGGAGTTTCGCCAGATCAGCACGGCCTTGGTTGGAAACATCCGGTTGGAGAAGCCTACGATAAAGACACCTCCCGGCCGCAAAATACGGCCCACCTGATGGAAAGTATCGATGGGCTTAGTCAGGTACTGGGCTGAAACGGTGATCACCACCGCGTCGAAAGTTTCATTCTCAAAGGGCAGTATAGGATTATTGTTCACGTTATGAACAACATATCCGTCCAGATCAGGATTGTCCCGCATCTCAACGTCGTTCAATCCCAAGCCGACCATCCGTTTCTTGGGATGGTCCTTTGGCCAATGGGAGCGCCAACTACTCATCAAGTCCAGAATCTCTGAGTTTTCCGGGATCTGTTCCTTGAAGAACTGCCCTATAGCCGCGATGGCCCCTGAGTCTATATGGACAACCAAGCGTGGAGATTGATAGAAGATTCCATCATCTCCTTCGTCCTCACGCTGGAAATACTCTGGGGTCAATCTGGACTCTGAGATATCGCCCTCCCAACCGCCCGATTCTCCGTGCCGCGGCGGTCCCGGCGAATTGTACCATGGACCTGTTCTGGGTTACCGGTCTGCTGGTGGCGCGGACTCGCAGCGATTACAATTCGCCCACCTGCCAAAATTTGAAGCCAACCAAGGAGCGAAACATGACCGAGGAAACCAAAGAGGAAATGCTGAAAAGAATCTCGGAGAACCGGGGTTATTCTCTGGAGATGCACCGGATCATGGCCGAGGTAGACATCGATTGGGTGACGAGCTACAACCAATTCATCGATGCAACCTACACTGGACAGCGGTTGCTGGACCGTAAGACCAAGGAATTGCTGCAGGTGGCGGTAGAAGCGGCTCTGAAGGCCGACATCGACCAGATCCAAGCCCACATCCACGTCGCCATCCAAGAAGGCGCCACGCCCATGGAAGTGCTGGAAGCCATGCAGTGCGTAATCATGCCCATGGGCGCGTTGGCCTACCGCCGCGGCCTGCAAGCCTGGTCTGCAGAGACCGGCATCGGCCTAGAGAAGTAGAGTAGATGCTTAGGGCGCTGCATTGCTGTGTCCCTACGCATCTTGGTCATGCAAACCCGGCCCCTCCGGCCGGCTATTTTTGCCAGTTTACTTTGTTGGTCAGTGTGCCGATGTTGTTGATGGATATTGAGCAAACGTCGCCGTCCACCATATTCTCTGTGGCTCCGTCGGTGCCCATCCACAGGATGTCTCCTGGGACCAGAGTCAAGTACTGACTCATCTTGCTGATGAAAGTCCGCACGCCGAAGATAGCTGTCGCCACGTCGTACTCACCGACTATTCGGTCGTTGACCTTGATGACCACATGGAAATCGTCCGGGTTCAGGTCGGTGACGATCCAGGGTCCCATGGGCTTGAACGTATCGGTGTTCTTAGCACGCCACATAGTGCGGTCACCTCTTTGCCAAGTGCGCTCGCTGACATCGTTCCCGATGCTATAGCCAAGCACATAGTCCAGAGCTTGTTCTTCGGTAACATCGCGGCAAGTTTTCCCGATGACGACAACCAGTTCACCCTCATACTGCAGCATCTCAGTGGCGTCCTTCGGCACGATAATGTCGTGTCCGTCGGGCACTAGAGCATTGATGGCTCGATAGCCGACGTCAGCCTGTTGCGGGAGAATCGGTTCTTCGCCGCGCATCTGAGCGGCCCAGGTCACATGCTCTGGGTAGTTAATGCCGGCAGCGTAAAAGGTCGGCGGGATGACCGGCACTTCCAGTTTCACTGCATCAAGTTTGTGAGTATTGGACGTCTTCCTATAGTTGTCAAAGGGACTGCCTTCAACCTCGGTCACCGTTTCGCCGTCGATGATCCCGTAGGAGATTAGTCCTTCGGTGGAGAATCTGCACCATTTCATCGTGTTTCACCTCATGTTGGCCGTGAAAGCTGCGCGACGGCCATTGATCGTTCAGGGCAATTCTACACCGCGTTGGTGCACGGTCAAGCTGGTAGCCTGGGTCCCCGTTGGAACAAGGTGGTAGAATCTAGCCCGCCAGGCAAGCGATGCCATAGCAGCACCAACGACTCCGACTGAAACAATAAGGTGGAACAGCCATGCGATTGGAAGGAAAGACGGCCCTCATCACCGGCGCGAGCCGGAACATTGGAAGAGAGGTTGCTCTTACTTTTGCCCGGGAGGGAGCCGACCTGATTCTAAATACCCGCGCCAGCCAGGCCGAGCTGGACGATGTGGCCGGTAAATGCCGGGAACTGGGCGTGAAAACCCATACGGTGATCACGGATGTCTCGGACTCCGCCAGCGTCTCCAAGATGGTTGAAGAGGGAATCCAGGCCATGGGCAAAATCGATATCTTGGTCAACAACGTGGCCGTCCGCCCCCATAAACCCATCCTGGAAGTAACCGATGAGGAGTGGCACAGCACCTTGGCGATCAACATGCACGCAGCGTTCTACCTCTGCAAGGCCGTGCTGCCGGAGATGATGGAGCGTAGGGCCGGCAGCATCATCGCCCTGGGCGGCCAGTCGGCAATCACCGGGCGTCCCGGGACCAGCATCGTGACCACGGCCAAGACTGGAGTGTTGGGACTGATTCGGGCTGTGGCTGCCGAGATGGCGCCGTACAACATTCGGGCCAACATGGTGAACCCCGGCTCCACCGACACCACACGCGGCAACCCCGAATGGTACCCAGAGTTCCAAGGCGGGACGGAACGCGGGTCAAGCGAACACCTCAAAGAGATTCCCATGGGCCGACAAGCCACGGTGAAGGACATCGCCAACGCCTGCCTGTTCTTCGCCTCAGACGAGTCCGCTTACATCACCGGCGACAGTGTAAACGTCATGGGAGGCCGCTACATCTCTTAACCGGCGCAGCCAGGTTATCTACGGCCTACTCAGCGGCCCCCAACTGGTCCCAGACCAATGCGGCGGCTCCTGCCAAACCAACTGAGTCGCCAAGCCGGGCCGAGGTTAGCTGGAACTCCTTGTGGAGTTCACTCATGGCGCGTTCGCGTATCTGTCGGTCGATCTCCGGCAGTAGGTCCAGCTTGACCAGACCGTCAGTCACTCCTCCACCCAGGACAATCATGTCCGGGTTGAACAGGTGGACCACATTCGTTAAACCAACCGCCAAGGCGGAAACGGTGCCGTCCAAGATCGATAAAGCAAGCGGGTCTTTCTTCTCTGCGGCAGTGAAGACAGCCTCAGAATCCACCGAATCAGTGTTCACCGCGGCCAAACCGGAGTCGGGGAACCCGCCCGTAGCCAGCTTTTGTTTGGCGATCCGCTCGATGCCAGTACCTGACGCCATAGCTTCAAGACACCCCTTGCCCCCACATTGACATTCCAAGGCGTTACTGGTTGTGTCCACCAATGTGTGGCCGATCTCCGCCGTAAGACCATGCGCGCCCAAAAACACCGACCCTTTGTCCACCACTCCGCCACCAACGCCGGTGCTGACGGTTACGTAGAACAGGGTTTTCACGGGGCGGCCGTTGTCCGCGGACTCCTTCCCTGCGCCGAAATAGTGCTCGCCTAGGGCGGCCAGGTTGGCGTCGTTACCCACCCAGACAGGGACATTAAAAGCTTCTTCCCAGAGCGCTTTGAATGAGACACCATCCAGCACCATCAGGTTGGGCGGTTGAAAGAAAGTGCCGGTTGTTGGCTCCACCGGGCCGGCCACGGCAGCGCCGATGCCCGCCACGGGAGCGCCAGCCTTTTGAATGGCGTTCGCTAGCAACTTGCCCGCATTGTTTAAGTACGCTTCTTTTGTGCCGTTCTGGGGATTGGGTTCCCGCGTTTGCCAGAGAATCCTGCCTTTTATATCGATAACCGCGGTCCGGGTCCAGGTCCCGCCCCAGTCCAAGGCAACCACTACCTGCGGTGCACTCATCGCCCACCTTTTTCTCTTTCCGGTTTCACCTTGATAACAATTCGTCGATCGTCTCGCGGAGAGCCGTTTCAGTCAACGGCCCCGAAACCTTTTTGACCAGGATACCGTCCCTATCGATGAAGTATTTCTCGGGGATTCCGCGGACACCATAATCGATGGCAATAATTCCGTCGGCGTCGGACCCAGCGGGGTAGACCTGCCCTTCCTGTTGAAGAAAGACTTCCGCGTCGGCGATATTATCCCAAACGTCTACCCCAACGAACTCAACCAGCTGACCCCGGAATTCTTCATACACCTTGGCCAAAGCAGGAGCCTCCGACCGGCAAGGTGGGCACCACGACGCCCAGAAATCGACCATCACAACCTGGCCCCGAAGATCGGAGAGTTTCAATGTCCCACCTCCGATCAGTTCTAACTCAAAATCACTGGCCATTTCAGGGTCGATATCGAATTCGACAAGGTCAGAGTTGGTAGCAAGACCGCCGGGGTTTCCGCCGGTGCTGGCCGAAGCCCAGGCCAATAGGGCGATCAAAGCCAATAATGGGGCGCCGCCCCCCAATACTATCCAACCGCGTTTGGTCATTCCAGGCTGCCTGACGCCGGGCCTGCTTCTTTTCCTGGATCTAGGACGCGGGCCATCAGTTCTTGGCGTTGGATGCGGTGCTCTAAATCCGGTAAAGACCCCTCTTGGTATCGCTGGTCTAGGTCTGCCACCGCGCGAACCACAGCAGCTCTCTCAGCCGGGTCCAGGTTCGTCCGTGCGGGTGAACCTGTCGGTCCAGGTGCTGGCTTATAACCTTTTAACAGTCCCCATAAGAGCATAGCGGCCAAAGTCGCGCCTAATACGCTGGGAATGACCACCTGCCAGAACTTGCCACCAGTCACCGAGTTCGAAAACCGGGTCCAAACTCCGGGGAACGGCAAGCCGGTGATCTCCAATTGTAAACCCGGGCCAGGAGGAATGTCTCTCGCCTCATAGGCCCGGTAGGAAGTTCCTTGGATATTCACCGGGCCAATCACCTCCAGGGAGGGTACGTTTATGCCCGCGAAGGTAGCCGGCACCAGCACCTGGAAGACTTCCGCCCCTTGGGGCAAACTCTGCCGGTAGGAGAGTGTTTCGTCATTAAAGGGGAAAGTGTACGAGAAATCGATGCTATGGCCCCCGGGTGCTACGGGCGAAGTGAGGGCAAACCCGGTGCCGATTGACACGATATCGCCGCCTGGCAAGTCAGATTGCACTGTTAAATCCGCCGTGTCCGGTGGTAGTGCGAACCGAAGAAAGCTGATCTGGTCGCGGTTCGTAAGGTCGGGCATCAGCGTCCGGTCTGTGGGATTGTTGATGCGGACAAACTCTATGACGCTGAGTTGTTCGCTCTTGTCCACGGCGACGACAACCATCACCTGACGCTTAAATTGAATTATAGATGCATCACGAGTCGTCTCAAAGATAGTCACTTGGAAGTCTTCGCTCAGACTACTGCTGTCTATCGACGCCCCATAGAAAACGCCGAGGTGATCCACGCTGATGGTGTAAGTATCTCCCTCTCTCACTTGGACATCTTCAAACACAAACCTACCCTTTGGGTCTGGAGTGGTCTGCCCTGTGCCCGACAACACCCCATCGGATCCGGTGATCAACATCAGCATGTTCAGATCATCTGGAAGCGCCGCACCTTCCGTGCCGTTTACCACCTGGCCGCGGACTTCAGTGTTCTCTTGGGCGAGAAGCGGAGTCCCTTCCACGGGCAGAAGATACAGCGCAACCGCCAGAACTGCTAAGATCGTTATTTTCGTGATCAAAGTTGTGGCGCAATCTCTGCGCCGCATTGGGGGCAAGCGGGCGCGCCTTCCAGCACCAACGCACTACAGTTGGGGCAATCGACGGCCCTATCAGCAGCGCTTTCTAGGTCGCCCCGGGCCAGTAATATCTCTTGCTCCAAGACCCAGGCCGGGTCGCCGCGGCCAGCCTCTAGTTGGTCCCTCAGTACTGTTGCCGCCTGCAATCGATAAGCTTGAAATTGAGCTTGAAAATCTTCTTGAGGCATCCGGCCCAGTTGGTACTCCAAGTCCAGTGTGGTTATGGCGTCAAATATATCGGCCAAGGCCTGGTCGTCGGTATTTAGAAGGGAGTCATCAGATGGACTCTCCGGGCGGCGGCCGCGTATGAATGCGTAAAAGACGACGGTGAAGCTGAAAGACGCCAATACGGCGCCAAAGATGATGGATATGACCGTTTCCGCGTCCACGAAACTCAGTTTATCAGGGTGGGCAAACGGGCTAAGCAGTCGAGGGCCTAGGACCGGGGGCAAAATGCCGCGGCGTCCGCGCAGGGGCCGTGGCGCGAATCTTTTGCGGCCATAGAGCGATGACCGTGCCCACTAACATCACAGGGCCGGCCACCCACATCCACCAGATCAGCGGATTCACCAGGATGCGGAATCCCACACTGCCGTCTGGCAGGTTCTCGCTGGGCACCACGTACAAGTCCTCAACGGGAGTCGAGCGTATAGCAGCGCTGGTGGCTGCCATGTTGAAGTTAGGATAGAAGGCCCGTTTGGTCCGAATTGTCTCCAGTAGGTCGCCGTCGCGGAACAGCTGGACAGTGGAGGTGAACTCGGTCCTGTTGCCCTTGAGCTCTTCGACGGTACCCAAGAACACCAACTCATAATCTTCGATGGTGGTGCTGTCTCCGGGACTCAGGACCACGTCTCTCTGGACACTGAAGAATGACGTGCCCACTATTCCTAAGGTCACCATAACCACCGAAAGGTGCACAATATAACCTCCGTAACGGGGCCGATTTGCCGCTATGAGCCGTAAGAAGGCGGTGACATAGTTCTCGCCGGAACTGTGATGGCGCGAACGTGTTCCACGGTACCACTCCATCAGGATCCCAGTGGTCACGAAAGACGCCAACCCAAATCCCACAAGGGCGTAGTCCTTGTGCAGCCCCAGAACAGCCAGTATCCCCACAGTCAGCAGTCCACCGGCAACCGGCAGTAGCAACGACTTCCGGAGGCTGGCCATGCCGGCTTTCCGCCAAGGTATCAACGGACCAACGCCCATCAAGAACACCAGGGCAAGCATCAACGGCCCATTCACCTGATCATAGAATGGACGGGCCACCGTGATCTCTTCATCGTTGGTCAGCCGAGAGAGCAATGGGTAGACCGTCCCCCAGAGGGTGACGAACGCGATGGCCAACAGCAGCGTGTTATTGACTAAGAACGCCGCCTCCCGCGAAAGCATGGAGTCCAGGTTCTGGACGCTCTTCAACAATGGATAACGCCAGATGAAGATGGCGAACGGGACCACCACTCCGATTGCCAGGAATAGTAGGAATACCCAGCCCAATTGGGAAGCGCCGAAGGAATGGACCGAGGGAACCGAGCCGCCCCGGTTCATGAACATCCCATACAAGGCCAGTCCGAAGGCCACGTTGATCAAGACAATATTCCACATACGGAACATACCCCGCCGCTTCTGAACCATGATGGAATGTATGAACGCCGTGATGCCGAGCCAGGGCATGAACGCCGCGTTCTCGACCGGGTCCCAGAACCAGAAGCCGCCCCAGCCAAGGATGGTATAGGCCCACCACGAACCCAGGAGCAGGCCACCGGCCAGTAATACCCAGGAGACCATGCCCCAGACCCGCCCGGCGTCCACCCACTCGTCCCCGGTGTTACCGGCTATCAATGAACCGACGGCGAAGGCAAAGGGCACGGTGATCCCAATCAACCCGGCCATCAACGCCGGAGGGTGGAAGAACATGCCAAAGTGGGTCAGAAGCGGGTTTATACCGTCGCCGTCCAAAGGCACGAAGGGCAATTTATCGAAGGGGTTGGCCATCACGGCCATCACAGCCACGAAAAACGTCAGGGTCAGCATCAGAATCGCAGTAGTATACGGAAGCGCGTCCTTGAACCGCTCCGGCGCACGCCAGACTGCAATTGTCGACATGATGGACAAGATGGTAGCGATGTATAGCAGCGACCCCTCATTTCCGGCATAGAAGGCCACCCAGGTGAACTTGTTGGGCATCGCGAGGTCGCTGTGTGCCGCCACGTAGGCGATCTCAAAGTCGCGGCTTATGAAGGCGACGACCAAGCTCAGTGTGGCGACCAGCAACGCCAGTCCAGCCGCGTACATAGCCGATTGGGCGCTCTCCACAAGCGCCGGAGACATACGCAGCTTGCCGGCCGCTGATCCCACTGTGGAATAAGCAGCCAAAGCCAAGGCGATCCATAGGCTTATTGCGCCAAGATCAGCCATCTATCCGTTCTCGTCCTTTTCAGCCTGGTTGGGAGCATATGTCCCTCGTGATTCTACGGGAGAACTAAGCTCACTGGATGTGTCGCCGCGAGTCATATTCAAGTGACGGTCTACCAATTGCAAATACGGTATCAGACCGGCATCTTGGATCGGCCGTGCCGTGGCAAGCACAGGCCGTTGGCGGCTCATGGAGCGGAGAATCAAGGCCACGGCCACCAACGCCGCGCCCACGCCGCCAATAGGAGCTAGCCAGGCCACGAGATTAAATCCGGTTTTGGGCGGAGCGGCCAATATGTCTTTGCCGTAGCGGTCTACGAAGAATTCCAATATCTCGTCTCTGTCTTTACCTTCGACTAACATCTCACGAACTACGGCCCGCATCTGGAACGAAATCTCCACCTGGGCCTGGTCGATGGTCTCAGCGGGGCAAACTGGGCACATTATCATACGGTCGATGCCTTGGGCCTGGCTTTCACTGTACGAACTTCCCAGCGCCTCCGGCTCTGGGGTTTGTGCGTGCAGAATCTGGACCTGGGCAAGCAACTCGAAGGTGAATATCGCAAGCACGGATAGGAAGAAAAGAGCTCTGGGAGTGCGCTTTGCCGTAGTGTGGGGAGGAATCGAAGGGTACATATCTCAACCAAAGCGGAAAACGCAGCCCCAATGCGCTCCATTTTCAAGAGGTGGTAACTGATTACTTAGGCAGGGTTCCGATGTACTGGGCGATGGCGTTGCGCTCTGCTTCACTTAAAAGTTTGCCGAACGGAGGCATGACGGAAGCGGGTCCTAGAGGGCGGGATTCGGCCTCCAACCTTGACGCGACGAACGACACCGGCCTGCTGGTTATGTCCGGGCTGACGATGGTCTCATACCCGTAGGTTTCAATCATCTTGGCCAAGACGGGGCCAGTGCCCTTCGCGTCGGCGCCATGGCACATCTGGCAGTTGACCCGGAATAGGTCTGCTCCGGTATTGGTTACGGTGGATATATTTGGCGGATAGAGCGCCACTGCATCCGCCACGCCGGTCAAGCGGGGCGGCTCGTGGGACCTATAAGACTGCTGGTAGTGCTGCTCATAGAAGATATCCACTGGATAAGAGCCCTGGCCGCAACCGACAACCAGGATGCCGAAAATCGTGGCAATACCAAAGAACCAGCCTTTCAGCCCATGCATAGGTGCTGCCGAAGGAGTCAAATGTGGACTAACCTGGAATTTCATTAAGCGGTAAGCCTTTCCGCGTTACGCACCACGTCGATTGCACCAGCCTGGGTAAGCAAAGTCTGCGTCTGTGTTAGTTGTCCTTCGTCGACGTTAACAAGGACGCCGATGTAGCCCTCGGTGATTCGAGTGTCGTACAAGCCCTGCTTGAAAGACGGCAGCCGTGACTCAAATATGATTCCGATGATCGTGAACACGATGGCCGTGAGCATGGTACTCTCGTAGGTCACCACCGCCATCGGAGGCAGCGACAAGATCGGTTTGCCGCCCTGGACCAATGGGTAGGCCAACTGGGTCATGGAAGTGAGCATGATGCCGACGGTTAGCCCGATGAGTGCGCCGACAAATGGGAAGATGTAGAGCCGGTGGCTCTCATGTCGCTCCCCAAATGCGCCCTCAGGATAGGGCGTGTCTGTTAGAAAATCGTAATCGGTCTGCGGGACTCCAGCCGCCTTTAGAGCATCGCCGGCGTCCGCAGCGTTGTCCGCAGTTTCAAACAGCCCTAGTATAGGTTCTTTGGCCATTTCAGTTTCCTCTAGATGCCTACTCTTTAGTCTTCCCGGAATACCGCCGGGACTGTTACCCGACCAATCTTTATCTCTGTTCTTAGAATTTCGCCCTCTTTTATGTCATAGAGTGGAATCAGGGGCACCACCCTGGCTATGGTCAGCATTAGCATCGAGACCAAGGCGAACGTCCCGATGATGATGATCCACTCAACCGAGCTAGGCCGGTATGTGTACCAGTCAAAGGTCAGCAACTGTTTGCGGGCCAGGCCGGGAACGATGATCAAGAACCGCTCCAGCCACATGCCGATGTTCACAAAGATACACGCCAGGGACATGATCCACAGGTTTCTGCGGGCGCTTCTGCTCAACCAGATGGCAACCGGAGCGAAGTAGGTCAACCCCACGAATATCATCATCCAGATATTCCATGGAGTGACAGTAAACTGGAGGTTCCTAACGGCTATCTCGTCTGCCTCACGGCCGTAGAAGCCGAAGACGACTTCCATCACAAAGAAGTAGAACCAACCAGTGGCCACTACGATTAACAGCCGGGCCAGAGCGTCGATGTGTTCGTGACGGATATAGTTCTGCCAACCGTAGATGTAGCGCAAGATGATCAGCACGAAGGCAACTGCCGAAACCCCGGAGTGGACCGCGCCCACAACGAAGTAGGGGGCGAAGATCGTCGAGTGCCAAGATTTAACTGACACTGCCATACCAAAGTCCCAGGACACGATGCTGTGCACCGAGACGAACACCGGAAGAATCAATGCCGATAGAAGAACACCAGCGATGATCTGGAGCTTCCATTGCCTGGCGTTGCCTTGCCAACCCATGGCCAGCATCCCGTAGATGCGGTGGCTCAGACCGGTGGTCCGGTCGCGCAACACCGCAAAGTCAGGAATCAGTGCCACGAGCACGAACAAGATGCTGGAGGTTAGGTACGTGTAAACGGCACTTGGATCCCAGACCAACGGAGTCCGGACGTTGGGCCATATGCCGCGGGCATAGTCATAAGGCACGAAGGGAAGTGTGTAAATCCAATAGACTGTGCGCCAAGGGCGGCCGGTATGGATCAGCGGCATGGTCATGGCCGTCATCAGCGAAAAGACGGTCAGAATCTCTGCTGCCCTCGTGGCCGGACGCCGCCATTCTGCTTTTGACAAACGCAGGATGGCCGAGAGCATTACCCCGGCGTGGCTGATGCCGATCCAAAAAACGAAGTTGGTGATGAAAAAGCCCCACATCACCGGGCGGTTCAAGCCGGTAACGCCAAAGCCTTGATTGATCATGAAGCCGGCGGTGCTCATGGCGACGAGCACGATGAAACCAAGGACGGCAAGTGCTCCGAAGAACCACTTGGGTGAGTTCAGGATGCTGACCAGCAGCTCCCTGTTTACCTGTCTAGAATTTAGAGGTGTGCCTTCCTGCATGATACTCCGCGAAGTTAAATGCTCGGGTTATTCGGGTTTGCCCAGTACCAGATATTCGCCACGAACGAACTTGCCCCACTTCTGGTAGAGGGCGCCCTCCTTGATTTCCCATATCGCCAAGACCGGCAGTAGTCTGGTGGCCAACAGATAGACGAAGACCGCCGCGCCAAGCCCACCGATCACCATGAGAACGTCCCAAATATCAGGATAGACCGGCGCTGGTACGTGTTCCATGAATGCTCGGTACAGGTCAGATCCCGGGGCAGCGTTGGCTGATCCAACGAAAATCCTGATGTTGAACATGACGCCCCCGATCATCAACAAGGCACCGGCCAAGGCCGGCCCCCAATCGCTTCGGCGCACCGGGTTCCAGATGATGACCGCAAAGGGAAGCGCGAAGCTGAACGCCAGGTTTAGTAGGAAAATGATTCCATATGTGTCGGTTACCAGGTACTTGATGATGTTCTGTTCCACTTCCAATCGGCCATACCAGAAGGTAATGAAAAATGCGAACAGATGATAGACCCACAGCAAGGTGATGCCGAGCAAGACCTTGCTGCCGGACCAGAAAGTAGACTTGCCAATGTAACCGTCATAACCGCCCCATTTTCTTAGGATGAAGAGGGTCACCAAAATGGCCCCAAATCCCATATGTAGGCTGGTTATGGTGTAGATCACCGGGAAAATAGAGTCTTTCCATCCGGGTATCAAACTCTGAGCGTAGTCCGAGCTGATCACAAATTGCATGAAGATCAATGTCATGAAGTAGAAAGCGCCCACCAGAGCCAGGCCCGCCTTTTGGGCGTTCCATTGGCGCTTGGTCCCGTACCAGTTACCGGACAACTTGCTGTAGAACCAGCGCCTGAAACCGGTGGCAGTATGGCGGCACTCCGCCATATCAGGCATGGCGGATAACCAGAGAATGAACAACGATGTCACCACGAGACCTGCCACTCCGACCAAATCCCAAGCGTGGGGCGCGCCGATGGGTCCTTCGAACCAGATGGTCCTCCGGACAAAAAGCTCTCCTTCGACAACGCCTTCCGGATTTTCGATTGCCGGTAGAAGAAACATCAGCGGGATAAACATCAAGAGGTTCAAGATTCCGACGATGGCGAACAATTCTGATACCCGGGACAGTGGCCGGCGCCAGTGGCTCTTGGTGAACCGGAACGCCACCGCTACTAACGGGGCGCCGCCGGTGACCATGAACACCATGGAGAAGACGGCCATATAATAGCCCCAGGGGCCAATCTCATCGAACCCATCGTCGGCAGCGCGGACGATGAACCCGATGATTCCAAGGATGAACAAGATTCCGGTCGCAACCAACGCCATGGTGAATGGCTGAGGAGAAGACTTCGTCTTTTCCGCGACCTCACGGCTCATCACCGTGACATCGGGAAATACCCACATGCCGGCGTGTTGTCCGTGTCCTTTTGGTTCGGTAGCCGCCATATATCTAGGCCTTTTCCAGCGGGAACGGTTCTACTTTCTTCAGGTAGACCAGGTTAGGCTTGGTCCCAACTTCCTCAAGCAGGCGGTATACTCGGGTGTGGTCTTCATCAACGTGCCCGCCCTGATGACGGGTCTCGATCTGCTCGTTGGCTTCTTCGAAATACTCTTTCACCGGGCCTGTCTCGTCATGTTGGTCGCCAAATTGCAGTGCGTTGGTCGGGCAGGACTGCACGCAAGCCGGCAGGTAATTGCCCTCTTTCATCTGCCGGTGATTTAATTTTCTGTCCGCGACCGGGATCCGTTCTCCGGTCAGAGGCTCGAGGCCGCGGCGTTCGACGTTAACCTCTCCGCGGCGAAGACGCTGCACGCAGAACGAGCACTTCTCCATGATTCCCCGGGTCCGAACGGTTACATCAGGGTTCAATTGGTTACGAAGGCTGTCCGGCCAATTCGGCTCCCAGAAGTTAAACATCCGCACCGTGTAGGGGCAGTTGACCGAGCAATAACGTGTGCCGATGCAGCGGTTGTAGATCTGTACGTTCGCCCCTTGGTCGTTGTGGTAGGTAGCGAATACCGGGCAGACCGGCTCACAGGGAGCGTTTTCGCAATGCTGGCACAGGATCGGGATGAACTTGGCCTTAACGTTAGGGAACTCACCCTCCCAATACCGCTCTATGCGGATCCATTGGTAGGCCCGCCGTTGCTGGTAGAATGATTTTACGTTGATGGGAATGTTGTTTTCTGATTGGCAGGCAACAACGCAGGCCTGGCAACCGGTGCACCGGTCCAAGTCCACTACCATTCCCCATTTATGGTCCACACGCTTAGTTACCATTGGTATTCCTATCGATCGATGTTTATCGCTTTACGCAGCCGGACGCCCTTAGGTGTTCTCCGGAGCGATGGTCTTGATGATGTCTTCCGTGGGTAAGATACCGATCTCCTCGGCTCTCACGTTACCTTCAAGCTTGGAGATGCTAACACTTTCGCCAGTCTTGGTCACTCGGACCCTGGTACCGGCCCATGCCAAGGAACCAGTCCCTTTAACGGTAGTTGTTTCTAAGATATCCATGACGTTGGAGCTTTCACTGCCGTTGCGGTCAGTGGCGTAGTCCGAGCCATGCTTACGGCCTTGCCCGAACGGGATGCTGATGGTGTCCGGGGGCACGGCGGGGCTTGGGTAGGCGATGGCCCTGATTGAATCTTTGGACGACTGGATGCGGAGGATGTCGCCTTCCTTCACCCCAAGATGGTCGGCGGTGGCGTCGCTTAACTCAACCCAGGTCTGCCAGGTTACCGTGGATAACGGGTCCGGCGCGGCCTGGAGCCAGGGGAGGTGTCCGTTGTATCCGTCAAGCAGTGTGTTATGAGCGAATGGCACCAGGTACAGTGAGTCGTCAGAGCCCACGCGGATTCCAGCGAAACTAGGTTCAGACGCATTATCGGCTATCGTCTTTAGTAGTCCCTCAGCCGGTCGAACTGTGGTGGGGCCATTGCGAAATTCATCCCACCATCCGCCGCGCCGCAGAAGGCCATTCCAGAATTCGTCGGCGGTAGTTGCTTCGATGGAACCACGGTTCAAGTTGAACAAGGCGTCGGAGCCTTCTCTAAGCATCAACTTGAAATTGGCCCACGGCAAGTCTGCTTCTTTCCCCAGTTCTTGGGCCATAGTCAGAAGGACGTCCGGGAAGCTCAATGGATCAAGCTCAGACAGCGGGTTCACTACAGGTTGCTGTAATCCCACAGCCTGGTAGCCAGGGCCAGGTTCGGAGATATCGTCGCCCCAGTCCTCCATAGAAACCCGGTCCGGGAGTATGAGGTCGGCCAAGGCGCTGGTGTCGTCTAAGAATGGAGAGAAGCTGACAACCAAAAGGTCATCAGCCTGAGCGATGGCATCTCTCAGTTGCAGGGAATCTGGCAGGCCATGCACGGGATCTGCGCCGTGAAGCATCAGCAGTTTCGTTTGCCCTCTTCGAATTTGTTCGGTGATGCGGGTCCAATCTTCCAGGCTTCCAGCAGTGCTAGAAGAGGGGACGTCGGCCCAAGGGCTGGGTGGATTGAACCTAACCCCACCCTTCTTGCCGGCGGTTCCCACCAGATAGTTGAGGGCATAAATGGCTTCAAGGTTAAAAAGCCCATTGCTCTGCGCACCGGCGGAGCCACCGCCGATAGCTATGCTGGGTTGGCTGGCCGCGAAGCTACGGGCGAGGCTTTTCAGGAATGCCACCGGGTCGCCACCGGTCATCGCCGGAGTCAATCCGGCCAAAGGAGCCACGATCTCAGGGCGGAAAGTGTTCAAAGTTTGACGGCCTGTATCGCCGCCGACCAATGCATCGATGTCGACTCGGTCATCTTGTAGGTTTTCAGACACAATCACCTGGGCCAGGCTAAGGGCCAGATGGCCTTCCCAACCGGGCCGCACCGGCAACCATTTGTCGGCGTTGGCGGCCGTCATGGAGAATCGGGAATCTATCTGATAGAACATACCACGGTCGCGACCGTGCCCCTGGCGGAACTCTCCATACCCTCGACCAAAGCGGGTAGGGGAGACCCAGGTGGAAAGGAAATCCGCTCCGAATGACAGGATGAACTTGCTGTGTTCAAGGTCGAAGTCGGGCAGAGAGTCCTGATTGAAAACGTTCTTGACCGCCGCTCGGTAGGTGTTGTTGTCGATGGCTTCAAAACCCAGTCTTTCGCCACCGATCGCAGTGGCAAAACGGTCGGCCAAGAGGGCCATGTGCCCTCGCAGCGGCTCGGTGATCATCACCGAAGATGATCCGTTCGCCCGAAGCGCGTTCCGCAGCGTGTCGATTCCGTTTGGTTCCCAATTAATTGAGGTGAACTCGCCGGAACCCCGGGGCCCGCTTCTCCGCATGGGAGTAGTGATACGGTCTGGGTGGTATAGAGCCTGGAGTCCGCCTTGGCAACGGGCGTGAATCTTACCCCGGTTGGTGGGATAGAATGGGTTTCCCTGGACCATTTTGGCCCGGCCTTCCATCACCCGGATAACAATACCCTCACAAGACGGGCAGGTCCGGCATAGACTGGCGTACCAGTTATCGGTCCCCCGGACCAAGTCCTCTGGCAAACTAACGGGGCTCTGGATGTCCAGTTCCCCTTCGCGGATGCCAAAGCCTTCACAAGCAACGGCTCCCACCGCACCCAGGCCGGCCCAAGCAAGAAAATTTCGCCGGGTTAGTTTCATCTATTTTTGACCCTGTTTTTAATCGTGACCCATCACTTGTGGCAGACCGTGCAGTCGGTGGGTATGCTATTGACCCGGTGGCAATCAACACAGGTGCCCATCTTCAGCGACTGCCCTGTTTTGGGTTGCACAACTTCTTTATTGGCAACGTCGCCATGGCAGATGGTGCACGTTTGTGCGACATCTGGTGATTCAGAGAGTTCTTCGCCGTTGATGCCGTATTTCACGCCGATGGTCTCGTCGGTGAAGTACCTGATGTGCGCTTCATGGATGAACCGCACGTGGTCCGGGAGGCGATGAACCCGCGCCCAGTCGATCGGCGTATCGGTGTCAAAGGCCGTCCTGACTTTATTGATCTCTTCTTGGGCGGCTACGGTCCCGCCGTCAATGTCCTTGTGGCAGAACAGGCACGTTTCCACGGCTGGAACGGTGGCGGCTTCGCCCTTGGTCACGTTCCGGTGGCAAAACTCGCACTGGATATTGTTCTCGGCCACGTGGACAGTATGCGGGAAGGCGATGGGTTGCGACGGAGCGTTGCCAAGACCGAACGGTGGGTTAGAGAACCAGGAAATGAGCAGGACTGCGACAATGAAGCCCATAATTACTGTCACCACCCCGCCGGCGACCATCAGGGGCACCATTTTCCGACTTGGCATCATCTAGTTAGCTGTTCCGTGCATCAATATTTTAGTATTCTTCAGTTCGTTCATGAATAGCGACTTCGCCTTAAATGAACACCCGGTCCCAGATCGCCCGGACATCCAGTTCTGCATTGATGCCTAAAACCAAGAAAACCACACCTGCCACGAACAACAGAGCGGCGAACAAAGTTAGTGGGACTCGCAGTTTCTGAGTGGCTTCCGGGAGGTGGCCCGTATTCACCATCGAGGGAATGAGCGCGTGGGCGGTCAGCATGGTTATTCCAAATGTCACGACGATGGGGAAATAAATCCAGAACCACTGAAGGAACATGTGGATGTTATGCCACTCAACGCTCGTTAATGCATTTGGATCTTCGATAGTCGGTACCCGTAGGAGTCTGAAAACCGGCAGTTACGCCTGAATGTTTGCTGAATTTTACTGCGTAAACCACGCATAAAATAGCCTCTCGCACGAGGCCAGGTGAAAAATATCACAACTGTATATTGGTGTCAATAGATTTCAGCTGTGACTACGCCTGGTTGTAGTCTTGGCTCGGCGCCATAAATCACGTTTATTCTGGACGTGTTAGCTGGTTATTTCAGGTGAGCCGCATCGCCAGAAAGTTTACGCCGGTGGATTATCTCGGAACCAGTCGATGACCTCCGAGCCTGACGCGGCCCAGACCCCATCATGTCCCATGATATAGGCCAGGGCGTCCTCCAGATATCCGATGCGGAAAGGCTGGCCCACCAGCCACGGGTGAAGGTTGATGGTCATCAGCCGGCCGTTTTTCCCGCCGTCCCGGTACATGACATCGAAGCCGTCTTTCAAAGTCTGGGCGTATCGTTCGATCTCAACTCGGCGGTTGGACATGGCAAAAAGGTCATCCATCTCCAACATCGTAGGCAGGGCAACCAGGCCGTCCCTCATCGGGTAGGGCTGCTCGTCGTTGGCCCAATCACATACGTAATCGAAGCCTGCTTGGCGCAGCAGGTCTGGCGTGCGCTCCGATTCACCGTAGTCGGTCCCAAACCATCCCCGGGGCGTGGCGCCGGTGGCTTTCTCCATCGCATCCATTGAGGCGCGAATGAATACCGTTTCACCTTCAACCGACATGTCGCCAGAGATCATCTGGCTGCCGGACACCCCATGGGCGATGATCTCACAGCCCCGACCCTGGCAATGCTTCACTAGGTAGGGATAGCCCTCAGCAGTCTGGGTATCCATGGCCACGGTCGACTTTATCCTATGGCGCTCCAGGACGTCTAGTACCCGGAAGATACCCACGCGGTGACCGTACTCCCGGTGGGAGAAACGCGGATAGTCCGGGAAGGGACGCAGGCCCAAGCCACCGGCCTGGTCCGCGCTGAAGCTGCCTTCCGGCTGCTCCCATTCAGTATGTTCCAAGGTGATAATGACGCACAAAGCAACTTTGGCGTCATTGGGCCAGCTTAGTTTTCCCCGGGTAGGTATAGGGGACCACTCATGGTGCTCGTGGTCCATCCCTTCTCGTCTTTCAGCGGGCATCGGAAACGTCTCCCGTTGGATTAGATTTTTCTATTTATGCCTTGAATTGGTCGGCGTGGACCACAGCCTGGTCATAATAGTTGGCGATGTAATACTCGGCGATCTCGTCAGCGGTGGTCTGCCAGACTCCATCATGAGACATGATGTAGCTGAGTATGTCGTCAAGGTACTTGATGCGGTGAGGTTGGCCGATCAGGAATGGGTGGAGTGCGATACACATCACCCGGCCGCTCTCGGCGCCCTCTTTATATAGCTGGTCGAACTGCCGCTTGCAGATCTCCGCAAAATA
>UINC01000177.1_pt1 | contig 46859 bp, 47 predicted proteins | sample 5385821 | NCBI WGS metagenome assembly UINC01 (sample SAMEA4666929, study PRJEB26691) | marine metagenome | isolation source: Pacific Ocean | place: Pacific Ocean | collected 2011-10-13 | reverse complement strand
GGAGTAATGGCATGCCTAGATTTTTAAATCACTCCATGCAGATTCATGTGATGCATCACATGTATCCAAATATTTGCCACTACGATGAACCTAAGGCCATTGAGGCTTTAAAACCTTTTATGGTGGCGAGAGGTATGCCTGGAGCTGAAGAAATTCCCGAGAAAATTAAGCTAAATCCTCTAATCAGAGCTTTTTCTTAATTGGATACTTTTACAGCTCTTAATCTACTTATTCTAATTATCATTCTTTCTGCTGGAGCCGTTGATATTTATAGAAATAGAGAAGACTATAAGGCTTGGCAAAGTTTTGTTTGGATTCTCCTATTAGCTCTATTTCCAATAGGAATTTTAATCTTCTATTCCACTTAAACCGAATAGATAAGCTATTTATTTATTAGGATTTACTAAGTATTTTTCTCCGGTTGCCTGTTTCGAATAAACGTTAATATTCTCCGGTTGTAAAACCTCTTCTAAAGATATCTCTTTAGTATAGTGACTGGCAAAAGTGGTTTTTATCTCATCGGCAACTTTTTGTTTTAGCTCTTCAAATCTTTCAGGTCCAATACGCCCAATAAAAGGCGTTAAAAGCCATCCTCCCAGCCCCCAAGAGAACCCGAAAGCCCTGTTCAATGTGGTTGGAGATCTATCTAAGCCTCCATATATATAAACCTGCTTAAAGGTATTAGAGCCGTAACGGTTGTATTCTGTAGCTGTTTGATTGGCTGCCACTTCCATGGCCGTCAGGATTTGTCCTGAAAGTTTTCCACCCCCAGTTGCATCAAATCCTATCGTTGCTCCAGTTTCAACCAGAGCACTTACTAAATCTTGCATAAAAGTTTCCTTGCTTGAATTACAAACAAACTTGGCACCAAGACCATTTAACATGTCCACGTGTTCTTCTTTACGAACAATATTAACTAACGGCACATCTTCATCGAGACATATCTTTATTAACATTTGACCTAAGTTAGAAGCTGCTGCGGTGTGAACCAGTGCTGAATGGTTTTCCAATCTCATGGTTTCTACCATTCCCAGTGCTGTTAGTGGGTTAACAAAACATGAGGCACTTTCAGCAGAAGTTACGCCTTCATGCATAACAAAACAAGATGCTGCATTGACGCATCGGTATTGCGAATACATCGAACCCCCTGCCACGCCTACCGTTTTTCCAACTAAATCCTCTAAGTCTTTACTGCCAGCTTTAACAACAACTCCGCCTCCTTCATTACCCACTGGAAGGGATTGATCCAAACGGGTTTCAAGCATTCTTAAAAGGCCTTCCGGTATATCCATTGTTACCACAGCATTTTCACCTTCACCAGAAACTGACATAGAAGAAACATCAGCAGGCCCAATTAACAGGCCTAAGTCAGACGGATTTATTGGAGAAGCTTCAATTCTGATTAGAACTTCATCTTCTTTAGGTTCAGGCATTGCTGTACTTTCCACATAAATCAATAACTTTCCTTCTTTAGTTACTTCTGATCTGATTTGTTTTGAAACGTTTTCACTCATTTTTTTCTCCTTTTATTGTGAAATAGGGAACTCATTGCCAACCCAAGCACTGAATCCTCCGCTCATTGAGTAGACGTTCTGGTACCCCATTTTATTTAAGCTTTCAGCTGCTAATGCTGATCTAAAGCCGCCTTGGCAGTAAAGTATTAATTGTGTGCTTCTGTCTGCAACTACAGCTTCTATGTCTCTTTCAATAATTCCTTTGCCTAGGTGGATAGCTGTGGGGATCCTGCCTAAATTCCATTCATTGTCTTCTCTGACATCAATAAGATTTACCTGTTCCCGTTTATCCAGCCTCTCTTTTATTTGGTAGACGTCAACTTCTGGAACTTGTTTTAGAGCATCTTCTACTAGGCCCAGGAATCCTTTGCCATGATCTTTCATATTTCTATGACTATAAAGGTCAAAGCTTTAGTTATAAATAGTTTTTTTATTTTTTAGAGTGCTGACTTAATCAGTCCCGGAACATTTGTGGTAATGGAAGACAGACCCATTTCTTTATATTTTTTTGCTTGCTGGATGTCATCCACTGTCCATACATGCACTTTTTTATTTTTTTCTAAGATTAAATCAACAAAATTGTGAGAGAGCCTCGAATGATTTTCAGCGCCTACACCATCCAAGTTAAATTCTAGGAGCTTTAATAATACCGCTTCATCTGAAAATTCTTTAGGACCGCTGAAAGCAATAAGGAAATTAACAGTCAGGGATTCCATTGCCTGTTTTACTCTTTTAACAACTTCTTGATGGAATGAAATAACACTTATGTATTTGGGGTCTAATTTACTTTTTTGGATAGTTTCAATTAATGGATCAATTGTTTCGATGCCTTCTTTTACTTCTATAAATATTTTCTTATCTATTGGTATTTCAGAGAGCACTTCATGAAGAGAAGGAATGGCTTCTCCGCTCCATTTTTCTCCTTTCCACTTTCCAACATCTAAGGATTTTAATTGCTTTAGGGTGCTTTCTTTTATTAGGTTTTTTTTACCTGCTGTTCTAAACACACTCTTGTCATGCATGCAGACCAGCTGATTATCTTTGGTTAACCTGACGTCAACCTCAACACCATCTGCCTTCTGTTGGAAAGCAAGATCGTTTGCCGCTAAGGTATTCTCTGGTGCTTCTGTAGATGCACCTCTGTGCCCAATAACCTCAACCATTAATCCCAGTTGAGGGCGCCTCCTGTTTGATATTCAATCACACGAGTTTCAAAGAAATTCTTTTCTTTTCTTAGATCCATTATCTCTGACATCCATGGGAAAGGATTTTCAGAGTTAGGAAATTCTTCTGGCAAACCTAGCTGGACCAGCCTTCTATTTGCTATGTAGTTTAAGTACTCTTCCATCATGCTGGCGTTCATGCCGAGAACCCCTCTGGGCATAGTGTCGCGGGCGTACTCAATTTCAAGCTCCATACCTTGTAGAATCATTCCTGCCGCTTGGTCTTGCATTTCTTCATCCCATAAATGCGGGTTCTCTAATTTTATTTGGTTGATCATATCAATACCAAAATTAAGGTGCATGGATTCATCTCTTAGTATGTATTGGAACTGTTCAGACGTTCCCGTCATTTTATTTCTTCTTCCCATTGAAAGAATTTGAGTAAATCCACAGTAGAAGAAAATTCCTTCTAGGACGCAATAGAAAGCGATCAAGTTCCTTAAAAGTTTTTTGTCTTCTTCTATTTCCCCAGTTTTAAAATTAGGATTATCCAGCTCTTTGGTAAAGTCTAGAGCCCAGGACGCCTTCCTAGCAACGGATGGGACTTCTCGGTACATATTAAAGAGTTCGGCCTCATCCATACCAAGGGACTGAATAACGTATTGATATGCGTGCGTGTGGATTGCTTCTTCAAAGCTTTGACGCAAAAGGTACTGTCTGCATTCAGGGTTTGTGATGTGTCTGTATAGGGATAAAACCAGATTATTGGCAACCAAAGAGTCTGCCGTTGAGAAGAATCCTAGGCTTCTCATTACTATCTTTCTTTCATCTTCCGATAATCCATTTTTATCTTTCCATAAAGCTACATCAGGAGTCATGTTAATTTCTTGTGGCATCCAGTGGTTTGCACATCCGTCTAGATATTTTTGCCAAGCCCAGTCATATTTAAACGGCACTAACTGATTAACGTCCGCTCTGCAATTTATCATGGCTTTTTGGTCAACATCCACTCTCGATCCCATCCCTTCAAGGGCTTCCTCACCGGTTTGTTTGTCAAAGTCTGCAACAGCCTTTTTTGCCCTTTCTAATCTATCAGACAAGCTTCCAGTTTGGAGAGCAACTTTAGGTTGTTCTACTTCTTGGTTTTGTGGTGCTGCCGGTTCTGCTTTTTTCTCTTGTATTTGAGCTTTTACAGGCTGTATTTCCTTTTCTTTTTCTTCAAATTCTTCCCAACTTAACATATTCCCCCCTTTATTTTACTGACATGCCTCACAGTCTGGATCCAACACAGAGCATGCTTCTGGTGCCTCCGCATCCATAGATTCTTGTGAAGCTGAAACTGCATTCAACTCTCCCGTTGCTATGGTAGATTTTTCTGTTGTTGTTGCCCCTCTTGATCTTAAATAGTAAGTTGTCTTCAAGCCTCTTATCCAAGCCATCCTATACATAACATCTAGTTTCTTTCCATTTGGTTCATCTATATAAAGATTTAGAGACTGACTTTGGTCTATCCACTTTTGTCTTCGACTGGCAGCATCTACTAACCATCTGGGTTCTACTTCAAACGCGGTAGCGTAGATGGACTTTATTTCTTCTGGAACTCTGGATATCTCCTTAACACTTCCATCGTAATATTTAAGATCATTAACCATCACTGAATCCCATAGGCCTTGTTCTTTAAGTGCATTAACCAAATGCAAGTTAGTTACTGTGAATTCACCGGAAAGATTAGATTTAACATAGAGGTTCTGATAAGTAGGTTCTATTGATTGTGATACGCCTGTTATATTGGCTATGGTAGCTGTCGGTGCTATTGCCATAACATTGGAATTTCTCATTCCTTGACTTAAGACTAGTTGTCTTAAGGAATCCCAATCCAAAGAAGTGCTTTGGTCAACATCTGCATAGCCTTCTCCTCTGTTTTCTTTTAGATAGGCTACTGAGTCTATTGGTAAAACCCCCTGACTCCAGAGAGAGCCTTCATACGAAGAATACGTTCCTCTCTCTTTTGCAAGATTACTAGAAGCTTTTATTGCGTAGTAACTTACCGCTTCCATTGATCTATCAGCAAACTCAACCGCTTCTCCGGAGGAATAAGGAGTATTAAGCATGTACAGGGAGTCTTGAAAACCCATGATTCCCAAACCAATTGGCCTGTGCTTCATATTAGAATTTTCAGCCGCTCCCACAGCGTAGTAATTAATATTGATCACATTGTCTAACATCCTTATAGCCGTGTTTATTGTTTGTTCTAGTTTCTCATTATCCAGCTTCCCATCTTTTAAGTGGTGAGTAAGGTTTACGGATCCAAGATTACAGACAGCTATTTCTTCTTGGCTTGTATTTAGAGTTATCTCAGTACAGAGGTTTGAAGAATGAACCACTCCAGTGTGCTGTTGTGGTGACCTGAGATTGCAGGCATCTTTGAAGGTTATCCATGGGTGTCCTGTTTCAAATAACATTGAAAGCATTTTCTTCCACAGTTCTCCTGCATCTACCTTCTTATAGAACTCTATTTCTCCATTCTGGGTTAGGCTTTCATAATATTCATATCTTTCTTCGAAAGCTTTTCCATATAGATCATGTAAGTCTGCGGTGTCACTAGGAGTAAAGAGTGTCCATGGTTTGCCCTCAAAAACTCGTTTCATAAATAAATCAGGAACCCAATTAGCTGTATTCATGTCATGAGTTCTTCTCCTGTCGTCGCCCGTGTTTTTTCTTAGTTCTATAAACTCTTCAATATCTACATGCCAAGTTTCAAGGTAGGAACAAACAGCCCCTTTTCTTTTTCCTCCTTGATTTACTGCAACCGCAGTATCGTTAACTACTTTGAGGAAAGGCACTACGCCTTGAGATTTTCCATTAGTTCCTTTGATGTGAGAGCCTAGTCCTCTGACTGGTGTCCAATCATTGCCTAGGCCTCCTGCCCACTTAGACAGCATTGCGTTGTCTTGTATGGCCCCATAAATTCCATGCAGGTCATCAGGCACTGTTGTCAAATAACAAGACGAGAGCTGTGAGTGTATTGTTCCTGAATTGAATAAAGTAGGAGTTGAACTCATGTAGTCAAATGAAGAGAGGAGGTTGTAAAATTCTATTGCTCTTTCTTCTCTATTCTCTTCGTTTATTGATAACCCCATGGCTACTCTCATAAAAAAAACTTGAGGGAGTTCGTACCTAACATTATCTTTGTGAATGAAGTATCTGTCATACAAGGTTTGGAGACCTAGGTAGGTGAAGTTCTTGTCTCTCTCAGCCTTAAGTGCCGCTCCCAACTTCTTAATGTCCATATTTTGAAGCTCGGGATTGAGTATTTCATTTTCTATACCCTTTTGTATAAAAGTTTCTAAGACTTCAGGGTAGAGTTTTTCCATATCCGTTTGCGTTGCCTCGTTTCTCATCTCTAAAAGAGTAAGGGCTTCAGTTCTGAGGTTATCCAGCAGTATTCTTGCTGTTACAAAGGTATAGTTAGGTTCTTTTTCTACCAGCGTTCTTGCTGTCATTACTAAAGAGGACCTTACATCAGCCATGTTCACGCCGTTGTAGAGATTCTTTTTTGCTTCTTCTATTATTTCTTTTGGGGAGACGTCCAGTAGGCCTTCGCATGCTTCCTCTACTATGGTATTTATTCTTTGGGTGTCTAGAGTTGATTCTGAGCCATCATCTAATACCACTTTAATACCTGGCTTTTCCTCGTGTTGCTCTTCTTCGCCTGTCTCTTCTTTCCTTGCTTTTGTTCTTTCCTCTCGGTAAAGCACATAAGACCTAGCGACTGTTCTTTCTTCTGAACGCATTAATTCCAATTCAACTTGGTCTTGTATTTCCTCTATATGCAGAGTTCCTCCAGAAGGCATCCTTCTTGAAAAAGTTATAGTCACCGAGTTGGCTAGCTCATTTACTTTGTTATGTATCCTAGTTGATGCCGCCGCCGCTCCTCCTTCTACTGCGAGAAAGGCTTTTGTTATAGCGATTGCTATTTTTTCTTGATTGTAAGGAACCACTGATCCGTTCCTCTTGATCACCCTCATTTGTCCTGGGGTTATAGCAGCTGTCTCTTTTTCTTGTTGTACGGGCTCTGTTTCTTTTGTTGGTTGTGTTTCTCTTACATTTTCCATTTTTTTGGCGCTTTTTTTATATTTTCTGTTTTCTTAAAAATATCTATATATAGTGGTGTTTTCTTTCCTGAGACACAAGATACTGTGTTTTTGTACAAATTACAAGACAACAAATACTAAAAAGTTTTGTGGATTTCTTGTGGATAACAAGTTACTGAAGAAGTAGATTGGATTATGATTATCAGCTTAAAGTTTCTTTTCTTTATTCATGTCGAAAAAAGTCATAGCCATAGACCAAGGGACCACAAGTTCTAGGGCGGTTTTGTTTGATTCTTCTAATAATTTGATGGATTTTGAACAAACAGAAATTGAACAGCACTTTCCACATGATGGATGGGTTGAACATGATCCTGAAGAAATATGGAAATCTGTTGTTACAGTAACGGATAAGCTCATTAAGAAGAATTCACTTAAATCAACAGATATTGCTAGTATTGGAATAACCAATCAAAGAGAAACAACTGTGCTGTGGGACAGGAATTCGGGTAAGGCTATTTATCCTGCAATTGTTTGGCAAGATAGAAGAACTGCGGACCTTTGTAGGGACTTAAAAAAAGAGAAAGGTCTAGAACAAAAAGTACAAGAGAAGACAGGTCTGTTAATAGACCCTTATTTTTCTGCAACTAAGTTAGCTTGGATTTTAGAAAATGTATCAGGGGCAAGAAAAAAGGCTGAAAAAGGAGAACTGGCTTTTGGAACTATAGACAGTTTTTTGGTTTGGAAACTAACTCAAGGAAAACATCACAAGACGGACGCCACCAATGCATCTCGAACAATGCTATTCAACATTGATTCTCATTGTTGGGATGATGAATTATTACAACTTCTCAGGATTCCAAAGCAAATTCTTCCAGAAGTTTGCGACTGCGTACATGACTACGGAGATACGTCTGTCTTTGGAGGTAGCCTCAAAATAGGAGGGATAGCAGGGGATCAACAATCAGCTTTAATTGGTCAGTGTTGCTTTAATCCTGGTGAGGCTAAAAGCACTTATGGTACTGGGTGTTTCATGTTACTTAATACAGGCAATAAAAAGATTTCTTCAGATAATAGACTCCTTTCTACTATAGCTTACCGTTTCGACGGAAAAACTACTTATGGATTAGAAGGCAGTATTTTTGTAGCTGGCTCTGCAATTCAGTGGCTAAGGGATGAACTTAAGTTTTTTAAGTCTGCAGACGAAACCGAAGCGCTCGTAAAACACAGAAATAATGATTCTAAGGTATTGGTTGTTCCTGCTTTTACGGGTCTAGGGGCGCCTCACTGGGATCCAAATAGCAGAGGCTCAATTTTTGGTTTAACCCGAGACACTCACATAGCAGACTTAACCGCTGCAACTCTAGAGTCAATTGCTTTTCAGACAAGAGATTTAATAGGTGCTATGGAAAGTGATGGAGCTAACTTCTCAGAATTAAGAGTTGACGGAGGGATGACCACAAACAATTGGTTTTCGCAGCAGCTATCCAATATTTTGAATCTTAAAGTTTTAAGGCCTAAAGTTATTGAAACAACTGCACTAGGAGCTTCCTATTTAGCTAGTATGCACTCAGGGCTATGTCCAGATTTAGAATCATTAAAATCAAATTGGATATGCGGAAAATCATTTGTTCCTGAAGAAAAAGACATTGCTGGCCTAGAAGAAAAGTACAACAATTGGTTGTCTGCAGTAGAAAGGACCAAGGGTCTTTTTTAGCTATCCAAAACCATTAGAAGTAGGGTTTTTTGTTATGTATCGAGAAAGCTATCAAATGATGTTATCCTGCGCACTTTTTCGAGGCAACAGAAGATGGCTGAATACAAAGTCAAGACCTTAAGTAAGATATCTCCAAAGGGATTAGATCTTTTATCTGAAACAGCATGTGTTTTGGACGAAGGGTCTAAGGACCCTGATGGTGTATTGGTGAGAAGCACCAAGCTAAGTGAAAGTAGTTTGAATCAATCTCTAAAGGCTATTTCTCGAGCTGGAGCTGGAGTTAACAACATTCCCATAGACTTATGCACTGAAAGAGGTGTAGTAGTTTTCAATACTCCAGGTGCTAATTCTAATGCGGTAAAAGAACTTGTTTTAGCTGCCTTAATGCTTTCTTCTCGTAATGTTTTTTCAAGTATCAATTTTGTAAATAATTTAAAGCACATCGAAAAAATGGAAGAACTTGAACCCTTCCTGGAAGAGAATAAAAAGAAGTTCAAAGGCAGAGAATTATCTGGATCAACTTTAGGAGTAGTTGGCTTGGGTGCTATAGGTTCCAAAGTAGCTAGAATGGGGGTAGCTTTAGATATGAAAGTAGTTGGCTATGATCCAGCGCTTTCAGTAGAGGCAGCCTGGAAATTACCCAGTGAAGTAGAACCAGTTGGTTCAATAGAAGAACTTTTTTCCAGATCTGATTTTATAACTTTACATATACCAGCTATAGAGAAAACAAAAGGCCTTGTTAATCTTAAACTACTTCAAAATGCTAAGAACGCTTCTTTGCTAAACTTTGCAAGACATGAAGTTGTGCATAATCAATCAATTTTGGAGGCCCTAGATAAAGGCTACCTTACTAATTTTATAACTGATTTCCCAACACCTGAGCTGATTAAAAGAGCAAACAAACAAGGAGATGTAATTCTGTTACCACACATAGGGGCAAGCACTTCACAAGCTGAAGAGAGTTGTGCAGTTATGGCTGTCCAGCAACTAGCAGACTTTCTCCAGAATGGAAACATTAATAACTCCGTTAACTTTCCAAACGTATATCTTCCTAGGTCAACAAAAAGCCGTATTGCAATTACAAATAAAAACGTACCGGCAATGATAGGACAAATAGCAACAACTTTAGGAGAACTAGAGCTAAATATAGCTGATATGACCAATGTCAGCAGAGGGGATCTGGCTTATAACTTGATAGACATAGAAAACAGCGTAAATAAAAGAGCCTTGGATAAATTATCTTCTATTGAGAATATAATAAATGTGAGGTTAATAACTTAATAGTTTCTTTCCCTTTAAAGCATCTAAATTTAAAAAAAATAGCTAACTTATTGTCTTTTCTCAAAAAAAAGTGCCTGAAAGTAATGCAAGTTCTGGTAATCAAGCTGGGTTTTGTTTTACACATCATAACTTTTAAGATATTCCAGCTAAAAAAGAATACCATGACCAAAGTACAAAAATTGTACAATTTTTGTAAGTCTTTGATTTTATTATATAAATTTAGAATAGATCAAATTTCGATCAATTTGCTGATAAACCTCCAAGTTAGGGTCTATCTATTTAATACTTAATGTTATCCAAAGAGTTATCCACAGAAATTGTGGATAAAAAACTTTAAGATTTTGCTTTAAACTTATTTTCTCCTACCATTAAGTACTTGTCCCAATTATTGCCAATGAATAGTGAATTTAAAAAGACCATAAAGTTAGAAAAGTCTTGGTTAAAAGAATTAGGACCTGAGTTTGAGTTAAGTTATATGCAAGAACTTAAACTTTTTTTGCAAAGCGAAAAGAAAAGGGGAAAAAAAATATTTCCTAAAGGAGGGGATATGTTCAAGGCCTTGAACTTGACTCCTTTAGACAAAGTTAAGGTTGTTATCCTTGGTCAGGATCCTTATCACGGCGCTGGTCAAGCACACGGACTTTGTTTTTCAGTGCCAGAAGGAGTAAGAATACCTCCTTCACTTCAAAATATATTCAAGGAGTTACAAAGTGATTTAGGTTTGTCGATTCCTTCAAGTGGGTGCCTGGAGTCGTGGGCTGAGCAAGGAGTTCTTTTACTAAATAGTATATTGTCTGTAGAAAAAGGACTCGCAAATTCACATTCTTCAAAAGGCTGGGAGCTTTTTACTGATTCTGTAATATCTATGGTTAACGAAAAAAAATCCATAGTTTTTATGTTATGGGGTGGTTACGCTGCTCAGAAAGGAAAAAGTATTGATTCAACTAGGCATTTAGTTTTGAAATCAGTTCATCCTTCTCCTCTTTCGGCACACCGCGGGTTTTTTGGGAATAGACATTTTTCAAAATGTAACCAATTCCTGGAGTCAAAAGGTATTAGCCCTATCGATTGGAAGGTTTATAAATCAGTTAATACTTAATACGGAGTTAGTTTCTCTTATCTTAAAAGGCCCTCCAACATAATTTTTTTCTTTTGCACTGACAAGGCAGACACTTTTTTTGTCTAAATTAACAACTTTTACTAGTTTTCCTATTTTCTTATCTTCTTGATCAGTAAGAGTCATGTTTTCAGTGATATTTAAGTCAGGAGTTTCTGCTAAGTTTAAGCGAGGGAGGTTTTTGCCACGATAATGCATTCTTGCAACAACTTCTTGACCTGTATAGCAGCCCTTTTCAAAGTCAATTCTATTATTTACGTCATAATTAAGTTCATGAGGAGTATATTTACCTGAGTTTTCTTCAGATATTTCTACATTTTGACAAAGAATTTCATCGAGTTTCCAATCAATTCTATTAGCGTCAAGCTCAAATAGGTTTTCAAATTCAGACAACCCCTCTTTATTGCAAAAGGCCAATAGGAATTTTTTGCCAAGATAGCTTATAAAGGTGGAACCTCTAATTTCAATAGTATTGTCTGGATGAACAATTTTTTTGTTATATGAATTCTCAAATGTTTCTTTATTTATGCCAAAGAAAGAAAACGACAAGTTCTCATTTATCTCTACCTCATAAAAAGGACTATATTTTTGTAACTCTTCTTCCGTCTTTTTCAAGGTTTCATGATGGCCTATAAGACCGTAAGAACCTTTCTCCAATAGACAGAGGATGAAGGAGCTGATTATTCTCCCTTTAGCATTGCACAATGCTCCCAAACAGCTATTATTTGAGTCAACCTTATTTACATCACAGGTAATTTGACCTTGGAGTAGATCAAATGCTCCTTTGCCATTAATTTCTAAAAAACTTAAATGATTAAGGTCAGTTACTTTATTTTTATCCATACCAGACCTAAACTATTATAAACCTACAGTGGATTCAAATTTATACAAAAAGGCTTATTTTCTTTCCCGAAGAGGTTTGCAGGAGTTAGATCTTGTATTTACACCTTTTGTTGAAGTAAGATTTTCAAAATTAAACCAAGAGGATAAAGTTTCTTTTCTCGAATTACTCGAAAACAATGATATGGATCTGATGGATTGGATAATAAATGAAAAGCCAACTCCAAGAGAGTTTAATAACATAGTCATTCAAGTTAAGGATTATTTGAAGCATGAAAGAAAGTAATTGTATTTTGATAGCTGAACTGGGAGCTACTAATGCTCGAATTGCCTTAACTATGGAGGGCACTACTCTTATAGAATCAAAAGAATACCTCCTGACTGACTTTTCTTCAGTAGATCATTTATTTGAAGCTTATTTTGAAGAAATTAAGCAAAAAGCTACTAGAGGCATAATTGGCGTTGCAGCTCCAGTATTAGGAGAAAAAATAAGATTTACAAATAACAATATCATGTTTAATCAGAGAACATTAAAAGATAAGATTTTTTCAAAAGGCCTTAAGGTTATAAATGACCTAGAGCTTCAGGCTTATGCAGTAGAAGATTTAGGTGATGAAGAAGTTCTAAGAATAGGAGAAGTCGAAGAAGAAAAAAAAGGCTCTAAAGTATTAATCTCTCCCGGGTCAGGTTTAGGACTAGCAGGAATAGTTGATAAGCAAATAATTTTTACTGAGGGGGGTCATTTGAACATCCCTTCAGATTCACAAGATATAAATGAGATACTAAAAAAATTTAAGCAAGACAGAGGAAGAAATCCAACTTTTGAAGACCTGATGTCTGGTAAAGGAATTAACTATATCTATAAATGTTTTAATAATTCCGTAAATTCCGGATACACCAATGAAGAAATATTAGTTAATAAGGTTGATTCAGCCTGTTTAAAAACCAGAAAACTTATGCTTTACTTACTGGCAACTTATGCCAAATACATTGCTCTTATTTGGGGCGCAACTTCCGGAGTGTACTTTTCTGGTTCAATCGCAAATAGTCTTTTACAACCTGAAGAATTAGAGTCTTTTAGAGCTGATTTTGAAAACAGCCCCACCATGCAAGAATTACTAGTTACAATCCCTGTCTTTTTAATCAAAGATCTTAATCTTGGACTTAGAGGGGGTCTTGTATTGGCTTTAAGAGGCTAAAAAATTATAAAATTCTAGAACTTTTTGATAATTTACAAGTCTACTTGATTAAAAGATATGAATGCTGAAGTGAAAAAGAGCAATAAGGATAAAGATCTAATCCTAGTTAGAAGAGCTAAAAGAGGCGATTACAAGGCCTTTGATCTCTTAGTTCTTAAATATCAATCTCGGATTATAGGATTAGCTATGAAATTCGTAAAAGACATCCAAACAGCTGAGGATGTTGCCCAAGAATCATTCATAAAAGCCTACAAATCATTAGATTCATTTAGAGAAGAAAGCGCTTTTTATACTTGGCTTTATAGAATAGCCTCCAACACTTCAAAGAATTATTTAATTTCTAAAAAAAGAAAAAAAGAGCTCTTAGAATCAGAAGTATTCTCTTCAGAAGAGATAGATATTTTTGATATACCTGGAGGAAGTTCTCCTGAAGAGATACTACAAGCCAATAACTTGAGGGAAGTGATTTTCGAATCTTTAAGTAACCTTCCTGAAGATATCAGGACAGCAGTATCTTTAAGAGAATTTGAAGGAATGAGCTATGAAGAGATTTCTAAAGTACTAGATTGTCCGATTGGCACTGTAAGATCAAGAATTTTTAGAGGTAGAGAAATAATTCAAGAGAAAATCTCCCCTTTATTAAATAGTAATATTGAATTAATCAAAGGATCAAAAAGAATATGAATCAAGGAATAAAAGAAAGAATATCTGCAATGGTAGATGGAGAGCTTTCTGAGTTTGAAGTCAGAAGAGTTCTGGAAGAGATTGAAGCTAATCCAGAGTTTAGAGATTACTGGATGAAGCTTCAGGTAGCTAAATCTGGACTTAAAGATAAATCTTTAGGTTATTTAGATAGGGATATTTCTAAGAGAGTAGCAAAAGAGCTGGGTGAACATATTGAAGAACCAAAAAAAGCAATTTCTATAAATAAGGCTTATTTATCAGTGGCTGCTGCAGCCTCAGCAGGCCTAGTAATAGTTTTTTCTTTTGGAGTCTTTAATTCAGTAGATACTAGTTTATCTCCAGAAGAGCTATTTGCCTCTGAGGCTTCAAAACAAATTGCTGATGCTATTTCTAGTCCTCAAGCTATACAGGTGTTGGATAAAGCGCTAACTGGAATGAATGTAACTTTACAAGATCTCAATGCAGGAAAAAAAGGTCAGGTTTATGCAAATTATAGATTTCCTTCAAACGGAAAAACCTTTAGAGTTAGTTTGTCACCTGCTTCTACAGCATTACCTGAATTAAGGAATGCCCAAGCACCTAAACTGGCTTACTTAGAAACAAAAAATGGCGTTTATATTATTTCCGTAAGTGGGGATATTTCATCAGAACAAAAGTCTCAAATCTTAAGAAATGCAAACTTTTCCTTTAACAAACTAAAATAACTTTAAACTTAATATTATGGGTAAATTATTAGCTGTATTTCCTTTGTTTACACTTTTAGTGTCTTTAAACATACAAAGTGCTAACAACCAATTACCAAGCTTTTCTGAACTTGCTGAAGTTTCTTCTCCTGCGGTTGTAAATATTAGCAGTAGCAAGACAGTAAAGAGCAGGGGGTATGGTTCAAGGGGGTTTAATAATGACCCCTTTTATGATGATTTCTTCAAAAGATTCTTTGGAGAACCGCCTAGCCAAGGTCAAAGAGAAAGGGAGGTAAGGTCTGGAGGTTCAGGTTTTATTATTTCTGAGGACGGATATTTGTTAACCAATAATCATGTAGTGGATGATGCCGATGAAATTATTGTGAGCTTAAGTGACCGCAGGGAATATAAGGCTGAACTGATAGGCTCAGACGAAAGGTCAGACTTAGCTTTGTTAAAGATAGAAGCAGAGAATTTACCTGTAGTGAAAATAGGAAAGTCTAATGATTTAAAAGTGGGGGAATGGGTTGTCGCTATTGGTTCTCCATTTCAGCTTAATTTTTCTGTCACAGCAGGAATAGTTAGTGCAAAAGGAAGAAGTATTCCCAACGGATCAGATTCAACTTATGTTCCTTTTATACAGACAGATGTAGCTATAAACCCTGGAAATTCTGGAGGCCCTTTATTTAATCTTGAAGGGAAGGTAGTGGGTATCAATTCTCAGATATATACAAGATCAGGAGGTTATATGGGGGTTTCTTTTGCTATCCCGATAGATTACGCCATGGATGTTGTTAATCAACTGAAGGAAGGTGGATCAGTTGCAAGAGGCTGGTTGGGAGTAAGCATACAAGAAGTGACTAGTGATTTTGCGAAAAGCCTAGGAATGTCTATTCCTAAAGGTGCTTTGGTCAGCCAAGTAATGCCTGATAGCCCAGCAGAGAAAGCTGGATTACTAGTTCGAGATGTTATTGTTGAGTTTGACGGAGTTGAAATAGTGTACTCAGGAGATCTTCCGCAGACAGTGGGAAGTATAAAACCTGGCTCGAAAATAGAAGCAAATATCATACGTGAAGGTAAGGCAAAAAAAATTAAAATAGAAGTTGGCAAGCTACCGGACAATTTAAGCGTAGCCAGTTCATCTCAGGGAAATAAATCTAGAGATTTAGGGGTAGTGGTAAGAGAACTAACATTTGAGGAAAGAAGAGAAATGAAGCTGGGCCATGGGGTTCTTATAACTGAAGTAAACCCAGAGGGCTTGGCAGCTCAGCAAGGCATAATGAAGGGAGATATTATTACCTATTTACTTAATCAAAAAATAAGAAACAGCAGAGATCTTTCCAACGCAATAGAAAAAGCTAAAGAAAACTCTGATGTTACAATGATTGGCATAGTACGTGGTGGCGTACAAACATTTCGTAGCTTAAAACTAACAAAATAGTTACCCTTTATACTCATCATAAGCTGAAAAGCGCTTAAAACTTATGGATATAAGGAATTTTTCTATTATTGCTCACATTGATCATGGGAAGTCTACTCTAGCGGACAGGATAATCGAGCTTTGTGGCGGCTTAACTGACCGAGAGATGTCAGATCAAGTTTTAGACACTCTAGACCTAGAAAAAGAGAGGGGCATTACAATTAAAGCTCAGACGGTCAATTTGAATTATTTAGCTGATAATGGTGAAACTTATCAATTAAATTTAATTGACACTCCAGGACATGTTGATTTTTCTTATGAAGTTTCAAGGTCTTTATCGGCCTGTGAAGGAGCCATTCTGTTAGTAGACGCTTCGCAGGGAGTTGAAGCTCAAACTTTATCAACTTGTTTTAATGCAATTGAAGAAGGACTCAACATTATTCCTGTATTAAATAAAATAGACCTCGATCAAGCAGATCCAGAGAGAGTAAAGAAAGAAATACAAGAAATTATAGGCATAGATGCTTCTTCAGCCCCATGTATAAGTGCGAAAGAGGGTATAGGTATCAGAGAAGTTTTAGAAAAAGTCATTAAAGAAGTTCCTTCAGCTTCAATAAATATTAAATCTCCTTTGCAGGCTTCCATCATAGATTCATGGTTTGATAATTACTTGGGGGTGGTATCTTTAGTTAAAGTGGTAAATGGGTCTCTAAAAAAAGGTGATTTGATAGAAGTCCATTCTAAAAAAGAAAAACACTCAATTGATAAGCTAGGTGTATTTACTCCTAAAAGGAAAGAATTAGATGAACTGTCTTCCGGCCAAGTAGGATTTGTGTGTGCTTCCATAAAAGAAATAAGAGGAGCTCCAGTAGGGGATACAATCATTAAATATAATTCCAATACTGAACAACTTCTTGGATTTAAAGAAATTAACCCTCAGGTGTATGCAGCCCTTTTTCCTCAAAGTGCAGACGATTTTGAATCTTTTCGAGATGCACTTGAAAAACTATGTATTAATGACGCTTCTTTGCACTACGAACCTGAGCATTCTGATGCCCTGGGGGCAGGGTTTCGTTGCGGTTTTTTAGGGACTTTGCATATGGAAATAATCTCTGAAAGATTAAACAGAGAATACGGAGTTGATCTTATAACCACAGCCCCAACAGTTGCTTATAGGATATTAGATAAAGAAGGAAAAGAAATAAGAATTGAAAGCCCAAGTTCTTTACCAGAACCTAACAAAATAGAGGAAATCAGAGAACCGATAGCCAAAGCTAATATTCTGGTTCCTGAAAAATTTATAGGATCAGTAATGTCACTCTGTAATGAGAGGAGGGGACGACAATGTTCTTTACGTTATGTTGCTGGTCAAGCCGAGTTAGTTTATGACATTCCCTTAAGTGAAATAGTTATAGACTTCTTTGATAGGCTTAAGTCTGTCAGCAAAGGCTATGCCTCTTTAGATTATTCTTTGGATAGATATGAAAAAGGAGATGTGATCAAATTAGATATCCTTTTAAATGGAGATAGAGTAGACGCCCTGGCAATAATTGTTCATAGATTAGCTGCTCAAGCCAAAGCAAGACAACTAACCGAGTCCCTCAAAGAAGTTATTCCAAGACAGCAATTCGATGTTGCTATACAAGCTGCCATAGGCGGAAAAATAATTTCGAGACAGACAGTAAAAGCTTTTCGAAAGAATGTAACCGCTAAGCTTTACGGAGGAGATGTTACCAGGAAAATGAAGCTTCTCGATAAACAGAAGGCAGGTAAAAAGAGAATGAAAAAGATTGGAAAAGTTGAAGTGCCGCAAGAAGCATTTCTTACAGTACTAAGGGTAAATGACTGAGATGGAATCCCGATAACTATAAGATATGGATCAGATACTAATACTTCTAATAATTTCAGGCCTTATAGGCTATTCTGCTTGGATTTTTTTTACTATCAAGCCAAATAAGATTGGTACCCAGATAGCAAGTGGGGCAATGTTTATCATTGTCCTGTTATTACTTTGGAGAGTTTTCCAATTAAATTTAGATTTTGGATTAGTCCTGTCCATAGCAACTCTTTTTGCTGGGTTATCTTGGGTAGCAGGGTTAATTCTTAAACTGAAAACCTTAATTTCAGAGAGTAGATCTTATTTTTGGATTTTACTTGTAATTCTGTGCATTAGATCTTTTGCCTATGAACCTTACCAAATTCCTTCAAGCTCCATGGAGCCTGGATTGCAAGTAGGAGACTTTGTGCTAGTTAATAAATTTGCTTATGGAATAAGACTACCAGCAATAAATAAACTAGTTTCTAAGGAAAAAGAGCCAAAAAGAGGTGAGGTTGCAGTATTTGTACCGCCTCATACTTTGTGTGATTCAACACCTGAAGAAGCTAGACCAGAGCTAACTTCTATGTCAATCCGAGACAGCCAAATTTTCTTAAGTAGATTTCTTTCACTACAAGAAGCTAGATGCACTACCTTAGGAACTAAGTACATTAAAAGAGTAATCGGAATTCCAGGGGACAGAATTGAAATAAAAGGATATGAGCTTTTTATAAATGGAAATAAAGTTAAGCAGGAACTTTTGGATAAGAGTAGTGAAGAAAGCCTTTATTTGGAAACCATCGATGGTATTGACCACATTGTGAGAATTTTAGGAATTTCTGAATATGAAAATTTTGTCTGGGATGTGCCTCCCGATAAATATTTAGTAATCGGTGACAATAGAGACAACAGTTTGGATAGTAGAGCTTGGGGCTATTTTTCAAAGGAAAACCTTATCGGAAGAGGTGAATTTATTTGGTTGCACTGGGGTTCTTTCACTGAACTCCCACACTTTCAACGAAATAAACGTATTCAGTAATCTACTTGTGTCTTCTAATTTTAAGAAACTAAAATCTGATTTTAATAATAAAGCGCTTTTAGATTTAGCTCTAACCCATAAGAGTGCTTCTAAGAATAACAATGAGCGGCTTGAGTTTTTAGGAGATGCCATTATTAATTTTTATGTGGCAGAAAAGCTTTTCGAAACCTATGTTGACCTACAAGAAGGCAAATTAACTCAGTTAAGAGCCTCACTTGTAAGTAGAGATTTTTTAAACAGTTTGGGTTTGGGCATAGGTTTATCTCGAGAACTAAGATTAGGAAAGGGGGAATCTACTGAAAATAATTCAATCATCGGTAATGCTCTAGAAGCAATTGTAGGGGCAATTTTTTTAGACTCAGGACTAGAAAATACAAAAAAGTTTCTTGATGGACTTTACTTTGAGAAGTTTGCAAACCTACAACCCGACTTGGATTCCAGAGATTCAAAGTCACATCTACAGGAAATCTTACAAAAAAAAGGTCTCCCTTTACCCACTTATCAATTGGTGGATCATGGGCCAAAATATAATGATGACAGATTTGTGAGTTCATGCAGTTCAGATGATTTAAAAATATCTGCGATTGGAAAAGGAAAGACTAAGAAAATTGCTGAACAGGAAGCTGCTAAATTATTATTAGAAGAACATTTCAAGAATGAATAATAGTACGACAAAAAAAACAGGCATGGTTTCCTTAATAGGGAAAACAAATGTGGGTAAATCAACTTTATTAAATCAGTTGGTAGAACAAAAAGTCTCAATTACTTCAAGAAAACCTCAAACAACTAGACAAAGACTTTTAGGCATCAAGACCGAAGGAAGTAATCAAATAATTTATGTGGATACGCCGGGTTTTCATCAAGGCCATAAAAGGGCATTAAACAAATTTATGAACAAGACAGCTTTATCTTCAATCGCAGGAGTCGATATAGTTCTTTTTGTAGTAGATGCTTTAAATTTTTCCCAGACGGATGAACATTTATTAAGCCAAGTATCTACCAAAGACAATCAAGTAATGCTGGTTATCAACAAAATAGATAAAGTTGCAAAGAAAGAAAAGTTAATCCCCTTTGTTGAAGAAGTCACAAAACTGTTTCCATTTTCAGAAGTCATCCCAATTTCAGCATTGAAAAGGAAAAATATTGATATCTTGGAAAAAGAGATAACAAAAAGATTGCCCGTTGGCGCTCATCTTTATCCTGAAGATCAAATAGCAGACAGTTCAGAAAGATTTTTGGCAAGTGAAATAATTAGAGAAAAATGTATCTCTAGAGTGGGAGACGAAATTCCATATAGACTTTCAGTTGTTATCGATAGCTTTAAAGAAGAGGACAAGTTAATAACCATTGATGGAACAATTTACATTGAGAAAGGCAGTCAAAAAGGCATAGTTATAGGAGAGCAAGGCAAGCGCCTAAAAGCTATAGGTACTGCTGCTAGAAAGGATTTGGAAAGAATGTTAGACAATAAGGTTATGCTTAGGCTTTGGGTTAAAGTTAAGAAAGATTGGACAAATGACCGAAGTGCTTTGAATTTCATGGGGTATAAGGTTGTTTAAGAGTTTAACCCTTGAGCCTGCAATTGTTTTGCATACAAGGCCTTATAAAGAAACCAGTTTAATTGTGGAAAGCTTCACTAGAAATCATGGGAGAGTTTCTTTTGTCGCCAAGGGAGCAAAAAGACCCAAAAGTAAAATAGGAGTAATCAAGACCCCTTCTTGTTTATTTCTAATATCTTGTAGAGGCAAAGGAGATCTTAAAACCCTAACTCATTGCGAAATTAATACATACTTTGATCCTTCTTCAGAAAACTTCAATTCTTTGGTTTATTTAAATGAGCTACTAATCAAACTTTTAGAGAAAGAAGACCCCCATCCTGAAATTTTTGATCATTATTTAAAGGTATGTGACTTTTTAAAACATTTAGGCAAGAAGGATTTAGGAACCCATCTCAGATTCTTCGAACTTAACCTTTTAAAAGAAATTGGTTATGGTCTTGATCTAAAATTTGAAGCCAACTCCGATAATAAGATTAAGGAGGAGAATAGGTATGCTTTTGATCCCATAATAGGCTTCCAGCTTTTAAAAGATTCTTCGGATAAAAAGAATTGTTACAACGGAAAAGATATCATTAATTTCTCAAAAGGAGACTTAACTAGCCCAGATGCTCTTTTGGCATCTAAACAAATTATGAGGGAAGCTATAGACTTCCATCTTGGCAATAAATCTATAAAGATAAGGGAGTACCTCTCCGTTCAAGGAAGTTAACTATGATTAAAGGAATTGGAACAGATTTAGTAGAAAAAAGAAGAATCAAGAATGCTTTATCTAAGTTCGGCGATAAATTTATAGAAAGGGTGTTAACAGAAAAGGAAAAAGAGGAATATCGAAGTAAAGCTTCCTTACATAAAAAGATTTCTTTTATTAGCAATAATTTTGCTTGCAAAGAAGCTGCTTCTAAGGCGTTAGGAACTGGCTTTACTAAAGGGGTCTCCCTAAAGAGCATAGAAGTTCTGAGGGAAGATAACGGTTCACCTTACTTAAATCTTCTTGGAGCAGCAAAAAAGAGAGCTGATAAAAATGGTTACGAATTCTTTAAGTTAAGCATCTCTGATACCAAGGACCATTCCTTAGCCGTGGTTATAGGAGAAGGTAAATGAAGATTATTCTTTTGGGGCCTCCTGGAGCTGGGAAAGGAACGCAAGCTGAAGTCCTTTGCCAAGAATTCAACATACCCCATATTTCTACAGGTAACATGCTCAGAGATGCCATTAATGCAGGGACAGATTTAGGTAAAAAAGCTAAAAAATTGATGGATGAAGGTATCTTAGTTTCAGATGAAGTCATAGTAGGAGTAGTCATAGAACGAATAGCCCAAGAAGACTGTGAATCTGGTTTTTTATTTGATGGTTATCCTAGAACCATCCCACAGGCAAAGGCCCTAGATGACAATTCTATTGAGATAAATTTAGTAATAGAAATTAATGTTCCAGATGAAGTCATAATTGATCGGATGTCAGGCAGGAGGGTGCACATAGGTTCAGGCAGGAATTATCACGTAGAATTTAATCCTCCAAAAGAAGCTGATATAGATGATCTTACTGGTGAACCTCTTATTCAAAGGGAAGACGACAAGCCAGAGACTGTGAAAGATAGGATTGAGGTTTATCGTTCTCAGACATTGCCATTAATAGATTTTTATTCTGAAAGAGCCCAAAGGGAAAACTTAAATTACCTAAAAATATCAGGAACAGGGTCTCCTGTTGATGTTTCTGATCTCATACTGGATAAGATTAAAAGTAGTTGATGCCCAACATACTGGCTATAGAGACTTCAAGTGATGCATGCTCTTTGGCTGTATCTGATGGAAAGAGATCAGTAGCTTGTCATGAATTGATACCTCAACAGCATACTGAAAAGTTGTTGATATTAATGCAACAGCTAATGAATAAAATAAACCTAACTTATCAAGATCTTGATGTTGTTGCTGTTGGTTGCGGTCCAGGTTCTTTCACTGGTACTCGGTTGGCTTGTTCAGTTGCTCAAGGTTTAGCTTACAGCATAGGCATACCTGCTATTTCTGTTTCGAGTATGCAGATATTAGCTCAAGGTATTAACAGAGAATTTAAATGTGCAGAAGTCACTGTTTTGATCAACGCTCATATGGAACAAATTTATGTAGGCGAATTTGAATTCGCTGAAGAACATTTAATATCAGCATCTGAAAAAGCCCTGTACTTGTATGAATTTAAAAAAGTAAATTTTTCACAAGGCTCTTTTTTTGTAGGAGACGGATGCCAGCTTGTTGAAGATTATTTAAGGGATTTTGATCCCAAAGTCTATGAAAGGTATCCAAATGCAGAAGACCTTCTTGTAGAGGCCGAAAGAAGATTTAAAGAGGGAATTACTCTTGATCCTAAAGATCTAGAGCCCGTATATCTTTCAGGAGAGGAGCACTGGACTAAAAAGTAAATGGATACGCTTCAATTAATTTTACTTTCTTTAGTTCAAGGGCTCACAGAATTTCTGCCTGTTTCCAGCTCAGCTCATTTAGTCTTACTAAGCGAATTCTTAGGCGAAGAGGATCAAGGCATTATTTTTGATGTGGGAGTTCATTTTGGAACCCTAATGGCTGCTTTGGTCTATTTCAGATCAGATCTAAAGAAAATGATAATTAATTTAGGTTCCCATAAATTTTTAAGTAAAGAAAATAACTTAACAACTAACTTAATAATTGCAGTAATTCCTATTCTTTTGTCGGGGTTTCTTTTAAGAGATTTCGTAAACTTGAACTTGAGAAACAGCGAAGTGATTGCTTATGCAACTATCATTTTTGGAATACTCTTATACATAGCTCAACTTAGAAAGGGAAAAGAAAATTTGGATTCTGTTAACTATAAACAAGCATTAATCATAGGGCTATTTCAGTGCTTAGCTTTAATTCCAGGTACATCAAGATCTGGAATCACTATTACAGCAGGTTTATTTCTTGGACTGAGTGCTACAGCAGCTTCAAGATTCAGCTTTCTTTTAGCTATTCCTACCATTGGAGCCATTGCTTTGGCTGAACTCATAAGGGTTAGTTTCATTGATATTACGGATAATGGAACTGAGCTTTCCATCGCATTAATTATTTCATTCTTGGTTGCATATATTTCCATAGATATGTTCTTAAAGTTAATAGATAGAATTGGTTTTACTCCTTTTGTAATTTACAGATTGCTATTAGGTGGATGGCTTCTAATGTACTGGACATGAAAGAATCTACTCTTTTTGTAGCTTCTAGCAATGAGCAGTTAAAACAAAAGGCCTTAACGCTTGCTAAAAAAATTAAGCTTCCCTTTGCGGGTAACCTAGAATCCCTGAAACAACAGGAAAAAAACTTTTCAGGAAGTTCGTTTTTAGTAGTTGCTGAAGATTTGATCTACCTTAAAAAAGAACTATCAGGTACTTCTCAGCCAATTTTCTGTGATTTCTTAAAATGGAATAAAGAGAGTAAAAAAAGTAACTTAATTAAAACCATGAGAGGGCTTCCTAAGCCAAGTGTGATTATTGATGCAACTGCAGGACTAGGAAAAGACGCTTTAGTTCTTAGCTCATTAGTAGAAAAACTTATCTTAATAGAAATAGTTCCCTGGGTTTCTGTTCTTCTTGAAGACGGGATAAAAAATTCAAGAGATTTATTACCTGATTTGATGCATACACATGTCATCTGCTCCAACGCAAAGAAATTTCTTTTAGGCTTAAAATTTAAACCAGAAGCAATTTACCTCGATCCTATGTTTGAAAATACAGGCAAATCAAAGGCAAAAAGAGAAGTACAGGCGCTTAGAGATTTAACAGTTCAAACAGATGAAGAAGAATTATTTAAAGTTGCCCTTAAAAAGGCCAAAGACAGAGTTGTGGTTAAAAGGCATAAAAAAGCTAAAAATCTTGGAGGCATAAAACCGACTTTCTCCTTAAAGGGGAGGGTTGTCCGTTATGACGTTTATTCTCTTAAATTGAGTTGATTGACCTCATGCATAAATTCTTGGTTAAAGAATTGTTGGAATTCTTTTTGAACCCTCTGAGTTATTCTTGAAGCGGATAACTTATTGCTTGTGTTTTCTTTTATATATCTGTCTTCTAAGAGCTTAGTTATAAAAAATTGAAATTTAGCAGCATCTGAGAATTCTGTGTACAACCAACCTTCGATTTGTTGGAGTTTGTTTGCGATTGCAACACATCTTTGTTGGAGTTCAACTACATCCGTCCCTTCTTCTTTCCATAAAGTACTCATGACAATATAGAACCTCTTTATGCTAGGTTCACTGATATTGCTTAGAGCCCAGAAATCTCTATATTCCTTACCATTTTTTTCTGGTTTGCTTAAAAGACCCTTGTCTGTTTTAACAATTAAACCTGATTTAATTAATGTCTTTAAATTTTTAGCAATAACCTTATTGATTTGTTCACCTTTCCAAGGTAAATAAACATCACTTTGAAGGAATGGGTAGACAAGGTTTGTTAATCTTATAATTTCTTCTTCAGACAACTTTTCTACATATTTTAGTGACAGACAGATTAACGAATAGAGAAGGTAGTAATGAGAAATATTATTCTGGTAAAAACTAAGCAGAGCAGCTTCGTTTCTAGTGGGTCTAAATACTCTCTCCCCCCCGATCAATTGACTGTTAATTAATCCCAGAGCTTCTGTTTTAGCGATTACTTTTTTGGGAGATTCTTCTGTCAGCCATACATCTTTATAGTCATCGTTCTTTTTTAGAAGATCAATAAACATTTCAATCCGTTTACTTATCGAGTTTGAATCTAAGGTTTGGGTTGTTTCAGTGAGAAGGCTCAAAGAAAACAAACTTGATGTAGTAACAACGGCAGATTCATTTATACCCCTCATCACTTCTGCACCTAGGTTATTAGTAGCTTTTTTTAGCCAGCTTGGTCGATCTAGAGGTGAATTAATCTTATAGTCTTTTTCACCCAGTTCACTTTCTAGGAAATCTTTAAGGTCTATAGGGCTCCCAAAATTTATATAGGCATTGCCAAGAAAATTGTTAAAGTCCTTAATTGTTTTAAATAAGTCTAGAAAGCTCTCTCTTTTCTTTTGTTCTCCCAATAACTCCGACAAATAACTACTGCCTTCAATAATTTTTTCATAACCAATATAAATAGGAATCAATTTAACATTCTCATTGCTTAAGCTAGCAAAGCTTCTTATTGTCATGGATAAGAGGCCTGGTCTAGCTTGAAGGGAAAACCCACTTCTACTTCTGCCGCCTTCAGGAAAAAATTCAACAGTCGATCCTCTTTGTAATAATCGTCTGAAGTATTGAAAAAAGATAAGGCTATACAGCCTGTTGCCTGCGAATGATCTGCGCATAAAGAATGCTCCACCGCCCCTTCCTATACTTCCTAAGATTGGCAGATTCATGTTATTTCCAGCGGCTACATGTGGAAGCATCAAACCTTTTTCTAACAGAATATAAGACAAAGCCAGGTAATCAATATGGCTCCTGTGACAGGGTACATAAATGAGACTATTCTCACTCGCTATTGATTTAATTTTATCCAAGTTTTGAATTTGAATACCGTCATATCTTTTATTCCAAAACCAACCCAAACCTCTTTGTAGATTTCTTACAATTGGATAATTAATATCTGAACAGATCTCATTAGCGTACTTAAATGCTTTTTTGTTGAGCTTTCTTCTTCTCTTAAGATCTCCTTTACTTTGAACCTTTATCTCTTTTCTTACTACCTTGTCTCTAGCTAAAGATCTAACTAAAGTTCTTCTATGAGAAATGTCTGGTCCAATAGCAGCTTTCTTTGTCTTTCTAAAAAGGGCTCTTAAATAACGACTAACTAGTCTTGAGCTTTCTTCTACAGTTCTATCTCTTTCTTTTAGTTCAGAGAGAATAAAAGGTTTGTTAAACCTAATAACTAAGGTCCGTCCATGCAAAAGCACTCTAAAGAATTTCTTAAAAGAACCACTTACAGCCCAAGATTGAGAGAAAGCTATTTTAAAAAATGATCTTTGCTTATCTGGGTGGATACCCCAATAAAAGGATACAGGTACCAAGATTACTTCATCATCTTCTAAAGTTAGTATTTCAGGTAAGTTTTGAGGTAAGAATCTCTTAATTTTTTGCTCGCCTATGTTGAACTTTGGCGGTATCAAGCAAATGTACCTCTGTAAGCTTGTTTCTTCAAAATACTCTTTAGGAGACGGAGCATTTAGCTTATTCGTGTATTTATCTAATGCAACTAATTCGCTAATAGACCTATTAGGAAGGGCATAAATGTTTTTAACTTTATTGAGATCCTTCTCTGAAATTCCTTCTTCAAATTCTACTTCAAACCTAATAAAGGGAGAAACGCAGTATTTAACTACTGAAAAAACCCTTTCCCTAAACCAAAATCTCAACATAAGATACAAGAATATAATTTTAAGAAGAGAGTTTAACCTTTCAAAGTAAACTTTTTACTAAGACTTTTGCCGGAGTGGCGGAATTGGTAGACGCAGGGGATTCAAAATCCCCCGATTTTTTAATCATGGGGGTTCAAGTCCCCCCTCCGGTACCACTTGGAGATAATTTGAAACTCGAAGATTTTAACTTTCAACTTCCACGGGAACTAATAGCTTCCTCTCCCTTGAAAGAGAGGAGTTCCAGTAAACTTTTAGTTATTAAAAAAGGATTTGAAGATCTAACTTTTAAAGATCTACCAAGTCTTCTTAGGCCTGAAGATGTTTTGGTGATTAATGACACAAGTGTCATTAAAGCTAGGTTGTATGGAAAAAAGGAAACGGGAGCAAAAGTTGAGATCTTAATTGAAAGGATAATCAATGAAGAAAAAGCTTTAGTGCAAACAAAATCTAATGCTCCATTAAGAAAAGGAGACAAGATTCTTATTTATAAAGGCGAAGAATTTTTATCTTTATTAGAAAAAGTAGATGATCTTTGGACAGTATTTTTTTCAAAGCCTCCTAGGCAAATAATTAATGAGTTCGGTAGCATTCCACTACCTCCATACATAAAGAGAAAAGCAAATCCTTTAGATTCTGAGAGATATCAAACAGTTTATGCTGATTCTTCAAAAGATTTTTCTGTGGCTGCTCCGACGGCTGGATTGCACTTTGAAAATGAATTATTAGATTCAATAACTAACAAAGGGATAAATATTGCAAAAATAACTCTTCATATAGGAATGGGTACTTTTAAGCCCATTAAAGACATGTCAATAATAGGTCATAAGATGCACAAGGAATCCATTGAAGTTGGCCAAGAAGCTGTAGATTTAATTACCCAATCAAAAAATGCTGGGGGGAGAGTAATTTGTGTAGGTACTACTGCACTGAGGTGCCTAGAATCTATCTCAAAAGAAAATGGAGGTGTTCTAAAGCCCTTTACTGGAGAAACTGATATCTTTATATACCCAGGATTTAAATTCACAGTGGCGGATGCTCTTATTACCAATTTCCATTTACCAAGGTCAACCTTGCTTCTTTTGGTGAGTGCATTTGGAGGATATGAGAAGATACAAAAGGCTTACGAATACGCAATAAGAAAAAAATACCGGTTTTATAGCTATGGAGATTCAATGTTTATCAGTCCTAACTCTAAATAGATCATGACAATTAGCTTTAAGCTTATATCCGAAGACGGAGATGCTAGGTTAGGGGAGATTAATACTTCTCACGGGATTATAGATACGCCTGCCTTTATGCCGGTTGGAACCTACGGTGCGGTGAAAACGCTTTCACCAAAATCTTTATTGGACTTGGATGCCCAAATCATTCTTTCTAACACTTATCATCTTATGGAAAGACCGGGTACAGATATAATCAAAAAGCACGGAGGGTTACATGGTTTTATGTCTTGGGAGCGACCTATCTTGACGGACTCGGGAGGTTATCAGGTATTTAGTTTAGCGAAAAAAAGATCTATTTCAGAAGAGGGGGTAAAGTTCAATTCCCCTTTGAATGGAGATTCTGTATTTTTGTCACCCGAATCTTGCATGCAGTTACAAGCTGATTTCGGAGTAGATATAGCTATGGTTTTAGATGAATGCACTCCATTTCCAATAAAAAAAGAAGAAGCAAAAGAATCGATGCTTTTATCTATGAGATGGGCTCAGAGGTGCAGGGATAATTTTTCTTCGGAAAAGTCTGGTTTATTCGGAATTGCACAAGGAGGGATGTTTAAAGACCTTAGAGAAGAATCACTTGAAAAGCTCATTAATATAGGTTTTGAGGGCTATGCTATAGGCGGTTTATCTGTGGGAGAATCTAATGAAGAAATGCTCCACATAGTAGATTTTACAAGCTCAAAGATGCCTAAAAATTCTCCAAGATATTTAATGGGTGTGGGCACCCCTAAAGATATTCTAAATTGTGTTCAGAAAGGCATAGATATGTTTGACTGCGTTATTCCAACACGACATGCCCGTAACGGTTACCTTTATACTTCCTTAGGAGTGGTAAGGCTTCGAAACTCTGAGAATCGGGATTCACTGGAACCTTTAGACCCAAATTGCAGCTGCTACACATGCAAAAATTTTTCTAAAAGTTATCTTTTTCATCTGGATAAAACCAAAGAATTTCTTGGATCAAATTTAAATACAATCCACAATGTTTATTTCTATTTGAACTTGATGAAAGAAGTTAGGAATTCTATTAAAGAGAATAAATTTGAAGCTTTCGTAGAAAAATGTAGAGATACTTGGGATAATTCAGATTATCCCCATATAGAGAAATGAAATGAATGGATTTGACCCAACCTTTTTACTGTTAATAGGCTTCTTTGTCTTAATTTATTTCTTGATGATAAGGCCCCAAAATAAAGCGAAGAAAGCTCATGAAGAAATGGTCCAAGGCATTGAGGTAGGAGATGAAGTTGTTTCTTCAGGAGGACTGTTGGGCAGAGTCACAAAAATAAGTGATCAATTTTTCGAAATAAATCTTGGAGACAACACAAGAGTAAAGATGCAAAAGGGTTCAGTTTCTAATGTGCTTCCAAAAGGAACTATCAACTCAATTTAATTAACATTGTGAAACCTTTTGGTATTTGGAAATATTTCCTCATCTTAGTAGTTTTAAGTTTTGGATTAATCTACGCATCGCCTAATCTTTATGCCCCTGATCCCGCAATTCAAATTTCATATAACGACAGCACTCTGTCACCTGACTTAAAGCTTCAAAGAAGATTAACAAAAGTTCTTGAAAATAATATCTCTGAGAATAAGGTTCCTGAGGTAGAAATACACGAAAGCTATGCTCTAATTAGGCTAGCTTCACCAGAAGAACAGCTGAGAGTTAAGGATCTTTTCTCTACAGTAGGTGACGACCTGATCGTGGCACTCAATTTAGCTCCTACAACACCCGAATGGTTAAAGAATATCGGTGGTGAACCTTTGAAATTGGGCCTTGATTTGAGAGGAGGAGTTCATTTCTTAATGGAAGTAGACACTAAGACCGCTTTGAGTAACAGACAAAATGGAACCCTATTGGATATCAGAAGAAAATTAAGAGAGGAAAAGATTCGATATAACTCTTTGTTCGTCGAGAAAGATCAGGCTATAAAATTAAAAGTTACTCAAGAATCTGTATTTGATAAGGCAACCGAATTGCTAGAAGACGAATACCCACAATTTGCTATTAGCTATACAGAGGTAGGGAATCAATTTGAAATCTCTTTGCGATTAACTGACCAAGAAATAGAACAAATAGAAGCAGATGCAATAGATCAGAATTTAACCACTCTTCGTAACCGAGTAAATGAGCTAGGTGTGTCAGAGCCGATAGTACAAAAACAAGGCAAGAAAAGAATCATCGTTGAGTTACCTGGTATTCAAGACACAGCAGAAGCAAAGAAAATTCTGGGCAAGACAGCCACTCTGGAATTCCATTTAGAAGCTGAACACGATACACCGAGAACGAGAAAAACTTCTTATCCCCATCGAGATAAAAGAATGGGAGTAAACGAACTTCAAGACCAAATAATAATTGGTGGAGATCAGGTGGCCACCGCACAAGCTAGCTTTGATGAGAGTGGAATGCCGCAAGTTAACATCACTTTAGATGGTGCTGGTGGGGCCAGAATGCATCGAGCTACAAGGGGAAATATCGGCAAAAGGCTAGGGGTCTTGTTTGTTGAACAAAAAAATAAAACTTCTTTCAAAAGAGATGCTCAAGGAAATCAAGTAGAAGTCCAACAAACTTTTGAAACCAAAGAAATTATAAGCTTGGCAACCATTCAGGCAGCTTTGGGAACCCAATTTAGGATAACTGGATTAGATAGTCCTCAAGAATCTTCTGAGTTGGCTTTACTGCTAAGAGCAGGAGCCCTTGCTGCCCCTATGCGTTTTGTTGAAGAGAGAACAGTTGGACCAAGCTTAGGTCAAGACAATATCAATGCTGGAATACTTTCTATGGAGCTAGGCATGGCTTTGGTGCTTCTCTTTACATTGGTTTATTACAGAATTTTTGGGGTTGCAGCCAGCTTAGCACTTGGAACTAATATCGTTCTTTTGGTGGCAATCATGTCCATTTTATCCGCTACTTTGACCCTTCCTGGAATCGCAGGAATTGTGCTTACTGTAGGGATGGCCGTTGATGCCAATGTTTTGATCTTTTCGAGGATAAAAGAAGAGCTAAAACAGGGCACTGAACCATTACAGGCCATAGATCAAGGCTACGACAAGGCCTTTTTAACTATTTTGGATGCAAATATAACCACTCTAATAGTTGCGGTTATTCTCTACTCTTTTGGTACAGGCCCAATCAAAGGATTCTCTGTCACCCTTTCTATTGGAATTATAACTTCAATGTTCACAGCTATTCTTGGTACAAGGGGATTCATCTACCTTGTATACAGAAATAAGAAGAATATAAGTAGGCTAGCGATATGAATTTCAATATAGACTTTATGGCCTGGAGGAAGATCGCACTTTCTGTCTCCATTATTTTGGCCACTGTCTCAATTCTTTCTCTAAGTCTAAAACAATTAAATTATGGATTAGATTTCACTGGTGGTTCTTTAGTAGAACTGCATTACCCAAATGAAATCGAGGTGGGGAATATTAGGCAAAGTTTAACCAATGCGGGCTATGAAGGTGCTCAAGTTGCGCTGTTTGGTTCCACCCAAGATGTTTTAATTAAACTCCCAGGAAGCGTCAGCGATACTTTAGGAGCTGAAATCATACAAGTCTTAAGACAGGAATCTTCTGAGGACATTGATTTAAGAAGAATTGAGTATGTTGGCCCTCAGATTGGAAGTGAATTGAGAGATGATGGAGGCTTGGCCATGTTGTTGGCTTTAGGTTTGATGATGCTTTACATTGCATTCAGGTTTCAATCCAGGTTTGCTGGCGCTGCAGTATTAGCCTTAGTTCATGATGTAATAATTGTCTTGGGGATCTTTTCTTTATTCAATTTAGACTTTGATCTAACAGTTTTAGCAGCTCTATTGGCGGTAATTGGGTACTCACTAAATGATACGATTGTGGTATCAGATCGAATAAGGGAAAACTTAAGAATTCAGCGAGGAGTTGACACAGAAGAAGTCATCAACCTGTCCTTAAATCAAATGTTAAGCAGAACCTTAATTACCTCACTGACTACTTTATTAGTATTAATGTCTCTATATTTATTTGGAGGAGAATTAATTAAGAATTTTGCGCTTGCTTTAATATTTGGTGTAGTGGTGGGTACTTATTCTTCGATTTACATCGCTTCCAATGCCCTAGTGATGATGGGCTTAACCAGCGATCATCTAATAGTTCCTGAAAAAGAGAACGAAGAATTTAACGATTTACCTTAATCTTCAACTATGTTGGCAAAAGGTTTTATTGCCTTGAGCATGGGTTTGAAGCATTTAGTAGTTGAAGCGAGAATATTCCCTTCTTCTCGATAATCCACTTCACCAAAATAATTACTCACCAAGCCCCCTGCTTCTTGCACCAATAAACCACCAGCAGCTATGTCCCAAGTTTCAAGACCACTACCCCAGAAGCCATCTAACCTGCCTGCAGCAACATTGGCTAAATCTAAGGCAGTAGATCCAGTTCTTCTGATGGTTAAGCCGTGGGAATAAAGGGCTCTAAAAGTTGCAATATTGTCGTGACGAATCCTGCCTGTTTCCGTGTTATGAGAAGAATTGCTAAGGAGCGCCCCTCTGATGCCTTTCCTTTTACTCACTCGAATTCTTCTATTATTTAGATAAGCACCTTTGCCTAAACTGGCGGTGAACTCGTCCTGTCTTGAGACATCCAAAGTTATAGCATGCAGAGTCTTTCCTTTTTCTACATAAGCAATGGTGATCGCGTAGTACGGGAATCCGTGGATATAATTAGTCGTTCCATCTAGTGGGTCGATAATCCAGACTGAATCAGCATCTTCACCTTTTCCTTCTATTTTTCCAATTTCTTCAGATAAATAACTATGTCTGGGATAGGTCTTTTTTAAAGAACTTATGATGATGTCTTCTACCCTTTTATCCAGTTCTGTAACGTAGTCAGCAGGCCCTTTTTCTATGACATCCATCGCATCTACTGCATCGGCAAAACGAAGCAGTTCTTTGGCTCCTGATCGAGCAGCCTCAAGCGCGATGTTTACTTTAGGTTCCATTATCAATTCAAAGGTTGCGTATTCTATCAGAAGCTTGAAATTAGCCTGATAGAATATGGATATGTCTGAAAAAGAAGATGCGCTGCAATTTATTGAAGAAGCAGTAAAGTTTATTTTGGTAGGAACCACTCACCCAGGAAATATAGGTGCGGCTGCAAGGGCTATGAAAAATATGGGTATCAAGCAATTGGGATTGGTTGCACCCAAACAGTTTCCCCACGAAAAAGCCTTTTACAGAGCCAAAGCTGCAACTGATGTTCTTGAGAATGCCCAGGTCCATGAGACTCTGATTGAAGCTGTCTCTGGTTTTCAGTTAGTGATTGGAACCAGCGCTAGGAATCGTAAAATCCCATGGCCCATAATGAGTCCAAGAGAGGCTGCTAAAGAAATACTTTCTAACCATAAAGGCACAAATAAGATAGCAGTAGTATTTGGGAGAGAGGACCGGGGCTTAACAAACGAGGAACTTGGATTATGTAATTTGCATGTGCATATCCCTTCAAGTGAAGAATACTCCTCATTAAACCTATCCCAAGCAATTCAAATTATTGCTTATGAAATAAGATTGAGAGGCTTGTCAACGGAAGGTAAATCAAAAAAACAAGAGTGGGATGGCCCTCTAGCCGAAAATGCTGAAATTGAAAGACTAATAGAACATTTTGATGAACTTATGCAGGAAGTTGAGTTTTATGACATTGATAACCCCAGACTGCTACTGACCAGAGTGAGAAGGTTTTTTAGACGGTCTAAAATTGATCATATTGAAGCCAATATTTTTAGAGGAGTTTTTGCAGCAATCCAGAAAAAGTTAAAAAGATAGTTTTACTTGTAAGTGTGTTACTTTACTAATACACTTGTATAAGGGTGTTCCCATGCAATGGACTAACGACCAACCGATTTATCAACAGGTACGAAATCATGTTGTTTCATTAATTATCGACGGAGTTTTAGACGCCGGAGAACCGATACCTTCTGTTAGGCAGATGGCGGTGGAAGGCGGAGTTAACCCTTTAACAGTTTCAAAAGCTTACCAAGAGCTAGTAGACCTCAAGATCGTTGAGAAAAGAAGGGGGCTAGGAATGTTTGTTACTGTACTTGCCAAAAAGCAATTACTTAAGATCGAAAAAGAAAAATTCATGAAAGGGGATTGGCCAGCAGTCTTAAGAAAAGCTAATCAGTTGGATATAGATTTAGTTAAATTAGTTAATAAAAAATAATGATGGAACAAAATAGAGTTATAAAAGCAAGAAATATCCAGAAAAAGTATGCAGGTAGCCAAGCTTTAGCAAATTTCAATTTAGAGGTGTACTCAGGTCAAATAATGGGTCTTATCGGACCAAACGGAGCAGGTAAGTCTACTTTTTTACAAGCTATCCTGGGTCTAGTTGACACGACAGGAGAGCTAGAGGTTCTCGGTCTTTCCCCGAATAAAGATAGACACGAACTATTGAATAGAGTTTGTTCTATAACGGACGTGGCGGTGATGCCTAGGTGGATGAAAGTAGGGCAAGTTCTTAAATACGTGGAAGGAGTTCATCCCAGATTTGATATGAGCAAAGCAAGAAAAATTTTGTCCAACACAAATATTAAGAGGAGTTCAAGAATACGGACTCTTTCTAGAGGAATGGTTGTGCAGCTTCACCTTTCAATAGTAATGGCAATTGATGCGGAATTGCTGGTTCTAGACGAACCCACTTTGGGGTTAGATTTATCTTATCGTAAAGAATTTTATTCACAGTTGATCGAAGATTATTTTGATGGAAATAAGACCATTATCATTAGTACTCACCAGGTTGAAGAAATAGAAGGAGTATTGTCTGACGTAGTATTTATGGATCAAGGAAAGGAAATAATGAGTGGGTCAATTGACGAATTAAATCAAAAATTTCTTGAACTTAGGCCCAACGCTGAAAATATTGAGAAAGCTAAGGCCTTGAATCCGCTTTACATAAGAACGGAACTGGGAAGACCAGTTTATCTCTATGAAAATGTGGAGACTGAAAAATTAAGAGAATTTGGAGAAGTGCATCCTCCTGCAATAGCCGATCTTTTTCTTGCTCTAATGAAAAAGAATAAAGAGGGAGAAGATAAATGAACGCCCTGAAAGCCGTGATCAGAAGGGAGTTGCAAGAGCACAAATGGGGATTTGTATATTTACCCTGGATAGTTGGGGCTTTTATGTCCCTGGTCGTTGTTTTAGTTTATTTGGGTTTAACTGAAGTTAACACTGAGAATTTTAAATTTTCTACAGACGTCTTTGCGGACTCTGAGGTAGTTCAATCAATGAATGAAGCAACATTTGATCAGAGAAGAGCAGCTATAAGAGCTGGTTTACTTGTTTTAGGTTTTCCGTTAGTAATAGCTTTAGGTTTTGCTGTTCTTGCTTATAGTTTGAGTACATTTTTTGATGAGAGAAAAGATAAAAGTATTATTTTTTGGAGATCTTTACCGGTTTCAGATTCTTTTACGGTTTTTTCAAAATTAATAGTCGCTCTAGTTGTAGCTCCTTTATTAGTCATTCCGGCTTTGTTGTTTTTACACTTGGTATCAGTAACAGCAGGATCTATTTACTTTGCTGTTTCAGACATCGTCCCTTTTACATGGGCTTGGCAGGCCTACCCTTGGCTTGACTGGATCAGGGTAATTTTTAGCCTTTGGATGCAGACCTTATGGACTCTCCCAATAATCACTTGGATTATGCTTGCTGGGGCTTATTCTCGAAAACCTGTGGTAGCTGCAATACTACCACCCGTAGTTGTAGTCTTAGTGGAAGGAGTTTCTTTGTCTTCGTCAGTTTTTTTGGATTCCTTATTTGAAAGAGTGCAGCCTTGGTCAAGAGCAAGTTCGTTCCCTAAAGAATACGAATCTCTGGGAGTAGCTGAACTTAGTGATATTCCGTTGTTGTTTGGTATGACTGAGTTTTGGGTTGGCATTTTAATCAGCTCTGTTTTCATCTATTTAACTATTTATTTTAGAAGTAAGAGCGATTACGCTTCAGTGGAATAGGGTTTGACCTTAAGGTCCATGCTTCTTACAATGCCGCATTAAATCAAGTGTCCCCTTCGTCTAGTCTGGTCTAGGACACCAGGTTTTCATCCTGGCAACAGGGGTTCGAATCCCCTAGGGGACGCCAGCTTTCTGAAACCTTGATAGAATAAGGATTTCAGAGGCTTGCTTCCAAAAATATAGCCATAACCTCTGCGTCTTAACGAATGAAAATTAATAAAATCAAACAGATTCTACTAATTATTTTTCTTGTTTCTTGCGGAAGTGGGAGTTCAGATAAATCACCAGAGCCATTTAATTTTGTTATCGAAGCGGTAAATGAAGCCTATGATTATTCATTAATAGAAATTAAGGCTAACTCTCCTTCTTCAATATTAAGTCTTCAATTAATTTCGGATGACTTAACTTTAATCTCTTCAAACAACAGCACTTTGTCAGTTCTCTTACCTATAGTTTTTAGTGATACCCTCTTTGAATATCAAGTTAAGGGAATTAATTCTTCTGGCATTAGCACTACAGTAAGTAAAACTATCTTAGTTAAGGTTTATCCTCATGGAATAGAAAATTATTCTTTACTCGGCCAAACCGATACAGAAAATTTTTTAACTAATGATTATGCAGTTTTTAATTTTTCTTTTGAGGCCATAAACACCGATGAGCCTTTTACAGAGACCCTTTGTTACCCAACAGTTAATGATTGTTCAGAGGAAGATGGTATTTTTACTTCCGACATGCACAATTCAAATTACGGAGACTTCAATGGAGATGGGTATGAGGATTTAGTAGTAACTTGGGCAGTCTTTCCTCACACACTTGAAAGAGAATTAACTAAGAGCCAGGTAGAAATCTACTTGAATGATGGCACAGGCAGGCTTAAAAAGGATCACCAGTTCTTTTTTGATAGAGAACCTCCTTCAAGACACATGACTTACAGGATAGTTGTTGAAGATTTTAATCTAGATGGAATTGACGACATCTTTGTGGGATCCATGGGGTTAAGTAAGAGAAACCCTGACGGATCGTATACTTCTTTTTCAGAACCAAATGTACTTCTTTTATCAGACAATGGGTTGATGAAAGATGCTTCAAATATAATTGATTATAAGGGTGAAACTTCATTTTCACATGATGCCTCTGCTGGGGATGTGAATGGTGACGGCTACCCTGATATTTTAGCTGGAAGAGCTCTATTTCTTAGCAATTTAGGTCAAAGTTTCACTAATATCTCAGAACAGTTACCCGCTGATTGGAGAGACTGGTCAAAATATCAGTACACCATGTCATCTTTAATGGAGGATTTTAATGGTGACGGCTTAGCAGATATTGTGATGCTTTGGAATGATGATGAGTTTAACCCCAATCCACCAAAACCAGAGATAGCTTTAAGTAATTCATTGTTGGAAATTAAAGATTGGGAGATTAGAGTCTTGCCTGAAGGTTTTTTTGGAAGTGGTCTAACTAAGTTTAATTATGCTAAGGCTGCAGACATTGATTCAGATGAAGATTTAGACATTGTTATCGGAACCACAAGAGCAAACCCTTATTACGTTGGAAGATATATACAGATACTCATAAATGATGGGGAAGGGAATTTTTCTGATGAGAGTTTAACCAGATTGCCTAATCAAGATAGGTCTGTAAATTTTGAAGATCCAGATGAGACTTACGAATGTAAGGCTTATGGAGAAGGTCCCCTTTTTATTAGAGATTTTGAAGGAGATGGGGACTTAGATATTTTTGATCAAACTGCATCTAATTCTCCTACTCAGTGTCCAGGAATTACAATTTTCCTTAATGATGGAGAAGGGAAGTTCCAAAAAGATGTAATTACACAAATTGCTTGGGTCAGCGGTATTCAGATAGCAGGATTTGAATACGAAGGAGAGATCAATCCAATTAATAGGTCAATTCCTCTTAATTTAGACCAAAGAAACAAATTAGATTTTGCTGCAGAGGTTTACGCACCTTCTTACGATAATATCGTGTTTTTATATGAGGTTATTTCTACTGCAGACTAATGCCTATCTCATGGAAGAACTTTCTTAGTTTGGTATAGTTACAGGTAGAGGTAACTTGTGAAAGTATTTAAATGGTTAGGAATTGTAGCTGCGGTTTATGTAGTCCTTGTTGTGTTATTCGAAACAGTACTTCTTGGCTATAACCAACCTTCATTTGAGGACGAAGGAGGATGTTCCGGTTTTGGTCAAGGCTGTGGCATACCAATGATTGTCATTACAACAACCGATGACAAAGGGCAGTCATCTGATCGAATGCTTGCTAGATTTAATAGTACCGATGGGAAAATCTATGTTTCTGCTCATCACTGGCCTAGAGGTTGGTACAAAGAAGCAATTAAAAATCCTAATGTAAAAGGTACAATTGATGGAGAAGTTAAGGATTATGTAGCAGTGCCAGTTGAGGGAGATGAATTTGAAATGGTGGCTCGTGGGTTCCCCTTACGTCTTCCTGTAAAAATTATGATGGGATTTCCACCAAAGCGGCAAATTCTTCGCCTGGATCCTAATGTAGAATGAAAAAACGAAAAGTATTAGCTTCAGATGAAGATTTAATTTATGAAGTAGATAGCGCTGATAAAGATACCTGGAATGGCTATCATGGGAGACAGAAGCAGACCAGACCAAAAAAGAAGTTATACTTTAAAATACATGAGGAGAGTTTTGATTAATGGCAAAAAACTTTAATAAAAAGAAATTCGGTATTTCTAAAGGGGAACCTCAGAATCGGAATCAAGACCGAAAAGGAAACCCATCCAAGTCAGGTAATCTGACCTCAACTAATCAGGGTCGCAAAGGTCAGAAATAACAGATTAAAAAAATACATCTTCAACATAAAAGATGGGAAAGTTTAAATAAAATCTAATGAAAAAGATTTTCTTAATCCTATCAGGTCTTTCTTTTCTTTTTTCTGGACTAGTGAAGTCTGAGTTACTGGCCAATAATGATCCATCTAAGTACACGGTAATCAAGGATATTTTGTGGGCATCTCCAGGAGGTTTCGACCTTACGATGGATATATATACTCCAAATTCAGGAAAAAGATTTTATCCAGTTGTGGTTATTTTTCATGGAGGAGGGTGGTTAATAAGGAACAAATCCATTATGGATCAAATGTCCAAGTACCTCGTAACTAACGGCGAGTATGTTGTTTGTAACGTAAATTATCGATTATTAGCTGACGAGGGAAATACGATTAATTTAAATCAAATAATAGAAGATGTTTTTGGATCAATCCTTTGGATTAAAGAAAATATTATCAATTATCAAGGAGATAAAACAAAACTTGCGGTAACCGGAGATAGTGCAGGTGGTCATCTTTCAGCAATGATTGTCAATATGGGAACTAAGCTTAGTACCAAAGGATTTACAACTACATCACAAGGATTTCATCCAACTTATATACCTGAAGGAAAAACGGCAGAAGAAGTGGCTAAAGAAAATGGTTTGGAAGTTCAAGCTGCCATATTAAGTTATGGTGCTTACGATATGTATACATCGAGTTTAAAGGGATTTGAAAAAATGAAGAACTTTTTCTGGTTAATTTCAGGATCATTGCCAAGGGGTATTTTCGGTAACAACTTTAATGCAGTAGACCATCCAGAAATGTATAAGGCTGTTTCTCCTTCATTTAATATACCTATGGCTAGTGAGCGCAAGTTACCACCTCAACTATTGACTGTTGGTAGTAAAGACAAGCTTGTCACTCCTCATTCAGTAAAAGTTTATAAGGAAAAATTAGAATCTTCAGGACACCATGCTGAATATTGGGAATATCAAGGTCAAGGTCATGCTTTCTTAGACTCAAATTCCAAAGGGTTTTTAGGCAATAACTTTGAGGTAAATGCTCCGCCAGCATTAGATGTAATGATTAGCTTCTTGAATAAAACTTTTTATGAATATCTACAAAAAGAAATTTAATTAGGTACTAATTCCGATTTGGGATTCACAGAAAATAATTATTTGTTCTGCAACATCTATTTCAAGAGTTTGGTCTAGGCTTTTTATGCCTGGTGAGCTATTAACTTCTAAAACTAAAGGTCCTCTTTTGCTTCTAAGTATGTCTACTCCTGCTACAGATAAACCAAGAGCCTTGGCTGCCTTTACCGCTACTGATCTTTCTTTTCTTGATAGTGCAGCTTTTTCAGCAGTTCCTCCTTGATGTATATTTGATCTGAAATCATCCCCTTTATTAATTCTTTTAATTGAACCAATTACCTTACCTCCAACGACCAGGCATCGAATATCTTCTCCTTTAGATTCTTCGATAAATTCTTGAACTAAGAAATTGGCTTTTAATCCTCTAAATGCACTTATGACTGTTTCTGCAGCTTTCTTTGTCTCCGCTAAAATTACGCCTCTACCCTGAGAAGATTCAGCTAATTTTATGATTAGAGGGATACTGCCCACTGTGTCAATAATTCCTTTAGTATCTTTAGAAGAAGATGCAAATCCAGTTACAGGTATATCAATTCCTGCTGAAGCTAAGAGCTGATGTGCCATTAATTTATCTCTGGAATTAGCAATTGCTTGCGGTTCATTCAGTGAAGTAGCGCCTGTTAAAAGAAACTGCCTAGTGACAGCCAGCCCATAGGATGTAATAGATGCTCCTACTCGAGGAATTACAATATCGTATTTTGGGAGAGGATTACCTTCGTAATATATTTGAGGATTGTCCATGTCTACATCTAGATAACATCTAGTTGTATTAATTGTTTCTACTTCATGACCTCGAGCTTCTCCTGCTAGTTTAATTTTTTTAGAGGAGTAATTATTAGGTTCTCGGGTCAACAGCGCAATTCTGAGAGCTCTTCTAGATTTAAGCGACTTTGTTTTTTTCTTTCTGTAAACCCCTTTGTCTAATCCACCTAATAAGAAGCTCTCAGTTGGATGAACTATCACTTCAGGATCTAAAGAGGATCTTCCTAAAAGCATTCTATATTGCATTGATTCTCTGTCAGTTAAAGAGATATCTGCTTCCCATTCTTTTATACCCAGTACTAATACAGTCTTAATAATGTATCTATTTTCAGATTCTCCATTGGAACTGGTAACTTTTCTTTTATCTATTAGAGGAGCAGAACAAGAAATGGTTAAGTTAGGTCTTTCTGGTAAAGGAGAAACTTCAAATCTTACGTGTTTCTTTTTCTGTACACTAAATATCTCTATGTGCTTGGCATGTAGTGCAGATGTTTGAGCCCCAGTATCAACTTTTACTTTTATTGCCGGAATATTAAGAGAAGGTAAGTTAATCCATTCCTCCCAGCCTATTTCTATTTCTTTTGTCATGTTTGAGGGGGGTGAATTCTAAAGAATATTCCAAATAAAAAAAGGTGAATCTGCATTAATAGACAATTTTATAATTTGTTATAGTTAGTGTATGAATGTATTAAAACAGTTAAAAGATTTACAAAAAGAAATGCAGGAGTGGCGAAGGGATATTCACGCCCATCCCGAGATGGCTTTTGAAGAACATCGCACAGCAAAGATAGTTGCTGAGAAACTGGAAAGTTTTGGGATTGAAGTAGAAACTGGTCTTGCATCTACAGGTGTTGTAGGTACTCTCAAAAAAGGTAAGGGAAACAGAGCCATAGGATTAAGGGCTGACCTTGATGCCTTACCTATCTCTGAAGCTAATGACTTTGAATACAAATCTAAGCATGAAGGTTTGATGCACGCGTGTGGCCATGATGGGCATACGGCCATGCTGTTGGGAGCAGCAAAGTATCTCTCGGAGCAAGGAGATTTTGACGGCACTATTAACTTTATTTTTCAGCCAGCTGAAGAAAATGAAGGTGGAGCCAGAACTATGATTGAAGAAGGGTTATTTGAGAAATATCCAGTAGAGTCAGTCTACGGCATGCATAACATCCCAGGCATGCCTGTTGGCACATTTGCAATAAAACCCGGTCCTATAATGGCTGCTTTTGATATTTTTGAAATTAGGGTTATAGGTAAAGGCGGTCATGCTGCCATGCCTCAAACAACCATAGATCCTATAGTTATTGGATCGAAGATTATTGATGCTTTTCAGTCTATTGTCAGTAGGATCATTGATCCTCAAGAACCTTCAGTCCTGAGTATCACTCAGTTTCATGGAGGAGATGCCTATAACGTCATTCCTAATGAGATAGAGATCAAAGGATGTACAAGATGTTTTTCAGAAAAAGTACAAAACCAACTGGAAACTCAAATGAAAGACATAGCAGAGAATATTTGCAAGGCCTATGGAGCAGAATACGAATTCTTTTATGAAAAAAGATATCCTCCTACTGTTAATTCCGAAAATGAAGCCAAGTTGTCTGGTCAAGTCGCTATTGATGTTGTCGGTGAGGAACATGTCCGCCTCTCACCTAAACCAGCTATGGGCTCAGAAGATTTTGCTTACATGTTGCAAGAGAAACCTGGAAGTTATATTTGGATAGGTAATGGAGATGGGGAAGGTTCTTGTATGGTTCATAACCCCGGATATGATTTCAATGATGAAATACTATCCATAGGAGCGACGTATTGGGTAAAGATGGCAGAAAAAATTCTTCCTCCTATTAACTAATTGCCTGATAAGAATTCTAATTCAATGAACAAGAGACCATTCAGTCCATTTGAGGAAGTAAGCGCCTTAACTTTAGGTGGTGGTGGTTTAGGGCAGGTTTGGGGCGAAACTACCAGAGAAGAGGCAATAGCAACTGTAAATTTAGCTCTAAAAGAAGGTATTAACCATTTCGATGTTGCTCCAATGTATGGGAAAGGAGAGGCGGAGAGAGTCCTAGGTGAAGTTTTTAAAAGGAAAAATCTGGATGGTTTAAATTTTACAACTAAGTGTAGCCTTGGAACTTTACCTGATAAGCAGGTTTATGGTCGTTTAAATTTATCTTTAACCGAAAGCCTTAGCAATATGAATATGGAAAAAGTAAATCTATTTCTTTTACACTCGCAGTTACGAGAAGATGATTTTGAACTCTCTAATTTCAATGAAATGAGGGATAAAAATACAACTTCATTAAGTTCCTACTTTAATGCTGTCATACCAGCTTTTGAAAAATTGAAACAAGAAGGAAAGATTGAACATTGGGGCATTGGAGGTATGGGCCAACATCAAGCTTTAGTAAAAGCCATAAACTATGAAACCCCTCCCGAAGCTATTCAATGTGTTTTAAATCCATTGAACTCAGCAGGAGCAATTGGTTATGTGGATGAAAATTATGACCCGAGCACCATCCTGAAAGAGAGCCAAGTAAATGATCTTCCAATTTTAGCAATAAGAGCGGTTCAGGCTGGGGCTTTAACCAATACTATGGATCGAGAGCCGCACCCCTCAGGATTTGATCAAAAAGATTTTGCTGATTATGCTCGTGCAGCTCCTTTTAGAGAGTTGGCAGCCAAATGGGGTCAAACTTCAGCCAGTTTGGCACACAGATATGCTTTAAGTGTCCCAAAGGTTAGTTCAGTTATTTTAGGTGTTAAAAATAGGATCGAATTGCAAGAATGTATTGAGGCAGAAAAAAAAGGGGAGCTTACAGCCGAACAATTTAATTCTTTAGAAAATTTATTTTAATAAGTGAAACGTATTCTTGTAAGTTTACTGATAATCTCTAATTTTGTTATGTCAGAAGAAACTTTTACCAACACCAATCAAACTTCTTTTGAAAGCGAGAGATCTTTAGGAGAATTTTTAAGATGGAGATTTACTAGAACAGGCCCTGAAAAGATTCAGATAGAAACCTCTAACCAATGGAAACAATTAAAGGAAGAATCAAAGAATTATGCTGTATGGATAGGACACTCCACTTATCTGCTAAATAATGGTGACCTAACCATTTTGACTGATCCAGTCTTTTCTAAAAGAGCTTCCCCTTTTTCTTTGGCTGGTCCAAAACGCCTAATTGCTCCAGCTATTTCTTTGGAGGAATTGCCGCGAATAGACGTAGTTACCGTTAGTCACAATCACTATGACCATTTAGATATAGTTAGCTTAAAAGCCTTGTATAAGCTGAATCCAAATGCTTCATTTCTAGTTGCAAAAGGAGATAAGGATCTTTTAATTAAAGCGGGAATTAAAAATGTTACAGAGTTTCTTTGGTGGGAAGACTTTGAATTAAAGAATACTGTCTTTACGTTTACTCCTACACAACATTGGTCTGCCAGAGGTTTAAAAGATCGTAATAAAAGCCTTTGGGGTGGCTGGTTTATGCAATTAGCTGATCTCACTGTTTATCATGCTGGAGACACAGGCTATTCGAATGACTTTAAAGAAACTAGGGCAAAATTAGGATCTCCAGATTTTGCTATGATTCCAATAGGAGGTTATAGCCCTCGTTGGTTTATGAGTTATCACCATGTGAAACCTTCTGAATCAATCCAAATTGCATTGGATCTAGGGGTTACCAGATCCGTAGGAATGCATTGGGGAACTTTTATTCTGACAGATGAAGACATTCTTGAACCAGCCGAGTTGATAGTTAAAGAATTAAAAAAATTAAACTTAGCAGATGATTTTTTTATAACTCCAAAGCCAGGAGAACTACTTTCATTATCGTTGAACTAGACCAAAAGACAGTCGTCTAATAGACTTAAAGTTAATTTTTAAAAAAGGTTAAAAAATGACCTATGCAAAACACAGAAAAATAATTGATGCTGATAGTCATGTTATTGAACTTGATGACTTTCTTGAGAGAGCTGCAACTAAAGAAGATAAAAAACTTCTTCCCAAAATGTCTGAACAAAAGGAACTTCCTGTAATTCAGGCTGGTTTAGATAGGGGCAGAGAGCTGTTTAAGAAGAGGAGTGAGGACTCTGAAACTATGGCAAAATTTGAAGCTGCTCTTTTAGACAACACTAAAAGTGGATGGAACAGGTTAGGGGCTTTTGACTCTAAGGAGCGATCTCATGTACTTGATTTGTTTGGCTTCCAAATGCAATGGATTTTGCCTACTTTTGCTTTTCATCAAGTCGCTCATGTTGACAATCTAGAGGTGCTCGAAGCGGGTGCAAGATCATTGAACTCTGCTATGGGTAAATTTTGTTCTTCTGACGAACGCTTGAAGGCAATTGGTTACATACCCTTAAGTTTAGGACCTGAGATCTCAATTGAACTTATGAAGAAAGGTTTTGGTGATGGCTGTTACACCTTTATGGTAGATACAAATGAACCCAATCCTAAAAATAGATCCTTCACCCATCCTGATTTTGATCCCATTTGGGCTTATTTTGAAAAAACTAAGGTTCCTCTAGTTTGTCATGTAGCGGTTAATGGACACTACAGAGCTGTCCCAGAGAGCTTTAAAAATAATAGGAAAGATACTCTTGAATTAGGCGGGGATGCGCCTACTGGAGAGTTAGGTCTGATGACTATAAATAGCAGTGCAGAAATATTTTTATCCGCTATGATTTTTGATGGAGTCTTTGATAGACATCCAGGATTGAGAGCTATTTCGATGGAACACGGAGCTTTTTGGTTACCTTCTTGGCTCAAGGCTTTAGACTACACAGCTTCATTATTTAAAAGACAAAAGAAATATGACCAACTGCCCTCTGAAGTTGCAAAAAAGCATCTTAAAGTATCACCTTTTGCCGGCGAGCCAGTAGGCTGGATCATAGAAAATGTTGGTAAGGAGATGTTAGTGTTTGCTTCTGATTACCCTCATCCAGAGGGAACTTCGGATCCTATCAAAAAATTTGAAGCTAAAATGGAAAATTGTGATGAATCCACTATGGAAGCTTTCTATCATGGGAATATGGAAGAGTTAATGGGGATTAGTTTAAGTGAATGAAATGATACTAAAAAGATTGTTGCCTATTTTATTAATCTTTCTACTTAATAATCTATGGGCAGAGGAAAAACCTTCAAAAGATTGTTTTAGAGTTCAGGATATCAGTGGTTGGCATGCCCTGGATGATAAAAGGTTAATTGTCTGGTCGCCCACTCATTCTAAGCCTTTCTTAGTTACCTTAATGAATCGCTGTCCAAACCTTATTTTTGAACAATCTCTTGTTTTTAAAAGCACTTTTTCAAGAACTTGCTCTAATTCCAGAGATACGATTTACGCAGAGGATATGCCTTGTTACATAAAATCAATTGAAAGAATTGATAAACAAAAGGCAGACGTACTAGTCTCAGCAAAAAAGGCAATAGTAATTGATGTACGTTCCTTAGAAGAATGGCAAGAAGGACATCTTTCTAATGCCAAACACATAGAATGGACAAATCTGGAAAGTAAGATAGGAGAGGTCTCAAGTTATAAAAAACAGACGATCTTGCTCTATTGTCAGAGCGGTAACAGATCTGAGAAAGCTTTAGAGATTCTCAAAAATTTAGGATACATAAAAGTAATCAACTTGGGTGGTCTTTCAGACGCTCAAGAGTTATTAGGGGTAGAAGTTGTTAAATCATGAAGAAGTTTCTACTTCTCTCTTTAGTGGTTTTAATGAACTCAGGTTACTCTGAAGAACTCAATGACACCATATTCATTTCTATCAATGAAGCCCTAGAACTTCCTTTACCACTACCTTATAAAAGAATAGAAGTTTCTGAGGAAGAACTAAAGGCTTTCGTTGTAAGTGCTAAGGAAAAACAAGCCGTAATTATCTTTGGAGCCAATTGGTGCCCTGATTGCAGGATACTTGCAGGTACCTTGAAACTGCCTTCAGTCGAGAAATTTATGCAAACGAATTACTCAATTTTGCATATAGATCTTGGGAAGTACGATATTAATATGGCTTTGCTTGAGAGTTTAGGTATCCCTAAACAAGAAGGTGTTCCTCGGGTAGTTATCTTTGATAATAAAGGAAAGCCCATTAATCTTGATACCAATGATCGCTGGAGGACTGCTAGAGACAGTAAGCAACAGGAAATTTTTAACTATTTCCAGAAGTATGCTTTGAATTAAAGAAAATCCTTATTTTCAAAGAAATTAATTCTGTTTTAAAACATTTGTTTGAAATTCCCAAAATGTAATTACAGACTTATAATGGCCGCCTTAAATTATGAGAATCATTAAGGAATGAGTTACTTCCATAGGTTACAAGAAAAAAAAATCGCTGCACTTTTTTTTGTTTTTTTATTTTCTTTGTCAATATCTGCAATTGAACCTGGCGATAAAGTAGAAAATTTCAGGTTATTAGACCAAAAAGGTGGGTCTCATGAGCTTTTTTAT
>UINC01000166.1_pt1 | contig 47248 bp, 38 predicted proteins | sample 5385821 | NCBI WGS metagenome assembly UINC01 (sample SAMEA4666929, study PRJEB26691) | marine metagenome | isolation source: Pacific Ocean | place: Pacific Ocean | collected 2011-10-13 | reverse complement strand
CTTGCATCAATTGCAACAACGATACACTGTGAACCAAAACGCTTTGCGCCTTCAGTGATGAGATTCGGGTTGCGTATTGCGGAAGAATTCACAGATACCTTGTCTGCACCTGCAGTTACAAGTGCATGCATGTCTTCAAGTGTTGAAATTCCACCACCAATAGTAAAAGGGATAAACAATTCACGTGCCAAGCGCGTCGCCAGCTCAATTGTTGTACCCCGATTTTCACTGGAAGCAGTAATGTCAAGAAAAACAAGTTCGTCAGCAGATTGTTCATTATAACGCTGTGCAAGCTCCAGTGGATCACCTGCATCGCGCAAGCCAACAAAACTTGTACCCTTGACCACGCGGCCCTCTTTTATGTCCAGACATGGAATTATACGACGTGCTAACATTTGAATACAGCCTTTAAATCAAGTTTACCTTCATAAATTGCTTTTCCACTGATCACCTGATCAACGCCGTCTGATTCCAGAGTTTTGAGCAGTTCCAAGTCCTCCATCGATGATACTCCACCGGATGCGACAACTCTTAATCCGGAGCGACGTGCAAAATTACTCAGGGCTTCAATATTTGGTCCGCTAAGCATTCCGTCATGGGCAATGTCAGTAAAAACGACTCTTTTTATACCAGCCTTTTTCCAACGCAAGGCAAAATCCACGTCGTCAATTTCCGTTCCCTCCTGCCAGCCTTCAATTGCAACTTTGCGGTTACGAGCGTCAATTCCGAGAATAATTTGTTTACCGGAAAAGCGCTGAATAATGTCCTCCAAAACATCAGGATTCTTGACGGCCATTGTGCCGATAATTACCGAAGCCACCCCCAACTCCAACATTCGCTCAACGTCGTCTGATGTCCGTAATCCACCTCCCAGCTGAACAGGAATTGAAATTGTTTTAAGAATTGAATGGATGCTGGCCAAGTTTGCGCTTTGTCCCTTGAATGCTCCATCCAAGTCAACCAGATGCAAACGCTTTGCTCCAGCATCTTCAAATGAACCAGCCATAGCAGCAGGATCATTTGAATAGACTGTTTCTGCGTCCGCCTCTCCTTGGAGCAGTCTCACACACTGTCCGTTTTTTAAGTCAATTGCAGGAATGAGCAGCATTGATTGTTTTAATTCTTGCGTTATAAGTTTGGTGACTAGTGAGCACTCTGAAATAATTAAACTTTATCGTCCATGATCCTGTAATTTGCTCTTGAAATCAAGTTAGAATTTAGGTCTTTTGATGAAAGAATTGGCTCAATACTTGAATGCCTGAATGGTTGCGTAAATTGAAGTAACTTGGTAATTACCGCAAAGAGATAAAAAATGTATCCAGTTTTACTACTATACAAAATAAACTATGCAAGTTGCCTCTAACACTACACCAGACAAACAAGCTGGATTGGAGCGGCAAGTCCAAAGTAAAGAGAGACCAACAGCCATAAATACTAAAGCCCCAGCGGTTAAATCTGAGGAAAAAGCAACTGCAGCAAAAGGTGCAGAACGTAACGAAACTTCGCAGTATTTAAAGGTTCTTTCAAGAATAGAAAACTTACTGATCCAAGATAAATTGCCTGAAGCTGCGGTAGAGGGGTTTGTTGGGGCAATTAAAAAACAAATCGATTTGATAAACGAGGCAGATAGGCAAATGCTGCTGAAGCTACCGGAAGTGACAAAACTGGGTTTGAAAAATTTGGATGATCTTCCAGAAATGATCAAGAACAACCTGAGGAATGAAAGTAAATTACCTGCATTGCTCAAGGTGTTGCGACAGCCGAAATTTGCAGTCTTGATGCGGACTGACGGGAAGCCTGCCCCGAAAACTTACACAGCACAGTCTACACAACTGCCGACACCAGCGAAATCACCTGCCCCAAAACTTACTGGAGGTCCGCCAAATAAAGAAAAACCTGTTCTTGCTGCGTCTCCTCAAGCAGTTCAAAATACCAGTGACAAGAAAAGTACACCTGCAACGAATCCAGCAGCTTAAAGGAAAATTGTGAAACTGTTAGTTTAAAGCTGTCAAGCTATTTCGCAGAATTCATAATTAATTTACCTTCAAACTTACCACCAATCTGCATTTTCAATCCACCAATCGGAGTAATTATGTCCCCTTCAATGTGTGCGTTGCCCAAAACTTCTACCAGCTTAGTGGCATTTAGATCTCCTTCAACCCAACCATCGATCTTGATCACTGGCGATTGTATATGTCCCTTTACTTTTCCTAAAGCTCCAACTATGACAGAATGTTCACTTAAGACACTTCCAATATAAGTAGCATCAATACGAATGCTTTCTTTACTTTCAAGGCTTCCCTCCATTTGTAGATCCGAGCCCAAATAGCCTTTAACTAACTTCATCTTTAAACCTTATTTCTACAATAACCTGTTGGCGTTTTGTGGGATTAATCGCATTGTAACAGCAGCTTTTCTCTTAGGCTGGAATTTTTATTAACCTAAAAGAAATTCCACATGAGTGATACCTGATTATTTTGCGGAAAAGCATTTCAACTATGACCCATAGCCGCAGTTATGCGGACCCCATTTGCGTTCCCATGATGGTACACTTTTTTTCTTTAAAACAAAAGTATTGAACTGAAGATTATTCAGCGAAGCCACTCTTCAATACGCTCACATGCCTCCGCTAAAATAGGAAACAGGCTTGTATACACTTCAGGAGTGAGTTGATCTTTCGCCGGAAAATCCCGCAGCACCTGTGCTCCATCGTAATCAACACTTGCCACACGGACCCCTAAAAAATCATCTGGCATGTAAAAGTCTGAACCCGGAAGCAATGCCACACCTGTGTCTTCCAAAAGACGTTTGCTCAATTCCTCACTGGTATTGATACCTCGAGAATTCAGTATATCGCTAAAATTCTCAAAGTCCGGAAAAAGATAAAAAGCTCCTTGAGGCTTAGGACAATTTAAGCCTATTTCTGTAAACCGCTGATGTAAAAAATGTCCGGCTGCACCATGAATATCACGACAGCGCTCAACGTGATTCCTCACCGATTCATAATTTTCAAATCCCGGAAGTGCTCCGTACTGCACAGGTGCGCTAACGCAACTGAAAGTCTCACTCACAAATGCGGAAAGCGGAGGCACAATTTCAGCCAATTCATTTGGAATCATAGCAAAACCTAGGCGCCAGCCTCCGGCTGAATAGGCTTTTGAAATGCCGCTTGTGGTAATTGTTCCTTCCGCAAAAAAATTGGCTATTCCTGAAAAGGGCTGGTCGCCAAAATTGGTCAGTGCATATATTTCATCCGAAATCACAATTACTCCGTGTTTTCTGCAGACTTCCGCCAAATCCTGCAATTCATCAGGAGAATGAACACTTCCTGTTGGATTGTTTGGATTATTTAGAATCAATAATTTTTGCGGAGATTTCTGTCGGGTACATGTTTTTTCCAGCTCTTCTGCCTGTAAGCGATAACAGTTTTTCCGGTCTGTAGGGATTGTGATGAATGTCTTGGAGCGAATTTTTGCCTGTGGACCGTAACTGACCCAACTTGGTGCGGGAACCATGAGAGGGCCTTCCAATAAGTATACCAGTTGAAAAATCAGCTCTTTACTTCCAGGACCAATGAAAATATTTTCAAATGAGTAGTTATAGCCGAATTTATTATTAAACAAACCTGCAACCGCCTTCCTTAGTTCAGGTAATCCATATCCGGAAATATATTGCTTACGGTGGGCATTTTCCCTTAAAGCAATCTGCATTGGTTCAGGTACAGGAAACGGTGATTCGCCGAACCCCAGGTGACAGATGTTTTGACCCTCACTGCGTAACTTTATAGCACGCTGGTTGATGAATAAAGTTGCAGATTCTTTTAAAGTGCTGATTTGATCGTTAATAACCGGCTGCATTAGACGACTTAATGTTTAGTGTTTGACTGAAAATCAGTTAGCTCAGCGTTAATCAAGGAAAGAGCAGGTTTTTAACCTTTTACGAGTTCATCATTGTTGCAAAAAAAAATCGTCAAAACACAAATTAAATCTTAACCTGGCTACATTTATCCACTATTCCATCGATCAACGGAGACGAATTTCCACTGTACAGAAGCCAAAGTTGATGTGCAGCACGGGTGACGCCCACATATAACAATTGTCTAGAACGAATATCTGGACCATATGTTGAGGCATCTGCATCTACAATGATAACTGAATCGAATTCCAACCCCTTAGTCTGGGTAATATCGGTCACATCAATACCTGGTGTAAATGAAAATTCCTGATCGCTAATGAAACGCAGATTTGAAAGATCTGTGCGCTGCAAACCTTCATACAAGGTCTGGGCAGTTTCCTGCGTGCGGGCCAGTACTGCAACGCTGGCCAAGGGTTCTCGAATAGATAAATCTTTCAATGTGTCCGCGAGAAACGCCACCAACGCACCACGTTCCCTGAAACGGAAAACATCAACTGGAGCACCATGACGAGTTGAGTTCCACACAGTATTTACACTATGTTCACCTATAATTGTTTTTGCAACAGACATTATTTCATGAGTTGAACGGTACCCAATTTTTAACGGAGCTAAGGCTGTCACATCTGGTTTTGAACCATCTGGCAATGTCAAATGGCCTAGCGATTCTTCCCAGGTTTCATGTTTTCGCCCAATCATTATGCGCTGATCCAAATCTCCAGCTAATGTAACACTCGGCCGTTTTTCGGGAGTTAAACTTACTAAAAGCTGAAACTCAAGAGAACCAAAATCTTGAGCTTCATCGAGTACCAAATGTGTGTATATCAGGGGCTCTCCGTTTTTGCGTATTAATGGACCCATCAGCAATTGATAGAGCAAAAGCAAAAGCGTATCATCTTCTTCATCCAGCAAAGTTTTTTCATCGGTGAAATTCAAATCTTTACTGCCAAAGCCTTCAACTTGTTCAGTCAAAGAAACACGATCAGATTCTATAACTACTCCCGATTCTCTGCGCTTTTGGTATTGTCTAACCGCCCAAGTCCAAACGCTTGAGAGTTGGGCTTCGCTAAATTCACCAGGAACAAGCCGCTCCACTGTCTCAAACAACAATTCCTTACGGACAAGACAATCATTCCAAATTTGAGATGTTAATAATTGCGGTGAATCCAATAGTTCCGGAAAGGTCTGTTCCAAAACATTATCAAGCTGTTTTTCCATTCTGGCACTCGAAAGCTGAGGTATATCTTGTATTGACGCATCTCCTTTTGACCAGCGAACCAAATGCAGCAAGCGTGGAATCAAAGCTGACTCGGACAAGGCATCCCAAGCCTGAAGCAGCACTTCCAGTCCCTCAACTTTAGCAAGTTTTTCTTCAAACAGTTCACGGAACTTTGCTGTATGTTTCTGTATTTCTTCCTGGTAGTATTTCAACCACAATGGATGACGCTTCAGTTCGATCACCTCCATCGGTGTGTTTTCAGCATAGTGCACCGGTAATTCAGGAAGCACACGGCGACGCAGTCCAGACACCCATTTATGATATGTTCTGGGCCTTACACCGTTAACGCCCAAAGCAGGTAAAACCTTAGACATGTAATTCGCTAAAGCCGGTCCGAAAACAATCGGTAGCACAGTTTTCGGCTTAAAGTATTGGGGCTTTTTAGACATCAAATAAGCCAGCCTATGAAGTGATACTGTGGTTTTACCAGAACCGGCACCGCCTTGAATCAAAACTATTCCGGATTCAGAATGTGTTATTACTTCGAATTGCTGAGGATCCACCAGGGCAGTTATTTGCCGCAGATGTTTGTCTACCCGGTAACCTGAAAAATTGAGATCTGTTGTTTTTCCAGTGCTGCTTTTATATTTTTCTGGTGATTGAAGCTCGTCCAGTGTTTTGTCCTGACCACTTTCAAGCTGTGGTATTTTTTGACTTACCAAATGCCATTTATTACTTTTTTCTAGCTCTGGGGATAGGTCTTCCAATATACCACCCGGCCAGTTGATACGCCTCAGGATGCCGTTCTCAATCAGAAGCATTCTCCTTGTAACCAGCTCACCTTCCAATTCCCGTTCACCAATATCTTCAACATATTCATCACCTTCATGGTGCCGGTAAAAAATTTGACTGATTGGAGCATTTTTCCAATCAACGATTGGACATGGTAAATGTGTGGAAAAGCAGTTCTGGTTTCCTATCAACAAATCCCGATCTCTTTTGTTCTCACGCAGGCGGATATGTGCAAAATATGGAGTATCGAGGTTAAAGCCAAAAGCGGTATTATGTGAATCTTGTTGAGAATGCAGTAAAACCAATCGCTCCATTTGTGCCATAACCGCAGGCACATCTTCCGGCAAGGTCTCTGCAAGAGAGTCTCGCAGTTCAATGATATTATTAAAATGTAAATTACTTATATTTAATTCTTTATCTTCAACTGCGAGCATCAGCAATCCTTGTTTTACCAAGAGCAGAAGCTGTTGTTCTTCCTCCAAAACCTTTGCATGTTCCGGAGATAATTTCTCATTTTTTTTCATTAGCCCCACTATTCGATTACTCTCTGAATTTTAGCACCCAAAGCATTTAGACGTTTGTCTATTGTTTCATATCCACGATCAATCTGATCAATGTTATGAATTTCCGTGATGCCATTTGCTCCGAGAGCAGCAATCAATAAAGCCATTCCTGCCCGGATATCCGGAGAAGAAACCCTTGCTCCTTTGAGAGGGGTTGGTCCGGAAACAACCGCCCGGTGCGGATCACAAAGAATAATTTGTGCCCCCATTTCAATTAGCTTATCCAGCCAAAATAAACGGCTTTCAAACATTTTTTCAAAAATTAAAACTGCACCAGTACATTGTGTGGCTACTACCGTCATTATACTGGTTAAATCTGCAGGAAATCCCGGCCAGGGAGCATCATCAATTTTTGGTATTCCCCCGGCTATTTCTTTCTGGACGGTAAGTTTTTGTTTTTTCGGAATGAGCAAATCGTCACCTTCAACTTGAATTTCTACTCCCAGTTTTTCAAACATCAGCCGAGTCATACGTAAATATCGGACTCCAGCATTCTTGATTCGTAATTCACTTCCCGTAACAGCAGCCAATCCAATGAAAGAACCAACTTCGGTGTGGTCCGGCTGAATCGAGTATTCTCCTCCACTTAATCCGGACACTCCATCAATGTTAAGCAAATTGCTGCCGATACCATCGATTTTTGCTCCCAGAAGCACCAGAAAATGACAAAGTCCCTGAACATGTGGTTCACAAGCAGCATTATAAATCTTTGTTTTACCTTGTGCTGTTACTGCAGCCATGACTGCATTCTCTGTGGCCATGACACTGGCCTCATCAAGAAAAATCTGTGTCCCTATTAAGCCATTGGTCTGCATCTGATAAAACCCATTTTTACCTAGAGAAATGTTTGTACCAAGCGTTTCGAGTGCAGAAATGTGGGTTTGAACTGGTCGTAAACCTATACGGTCACCACCAGGAGCAGGTAGAACAACGGATTTTTTGCGAGCAAGAAGGGGTCCGGCTAGAAGGAACGAACCACGAATCCGCGAGGCTTGTTCTGAATCAGGATTAGCTGACTGTAGGTGACATGGATCAAAACGGAATGAATGTTTATCAATTTTCATTACCTCTACTCCGAGACTGACCAACAGGTCACGCATGATAGTAATGTCTAGAATGTCTGGCACGTTATGTATAATAACTGGTTCCTGCGCCAGTATAGTTGCAGCAAGTATGGGGAGAGCCTCGTTTTTGTTGCCTGAAGGTGTGATGCTTCCGTGGAGCGGAACTCTACCTTCCACGATGAATTTATCCATCTTTGTATTATTTATTTTGCAGGCCGTTTGTAAATTTACGATTGATCGTTTAAGCGGTCTACCGTTGTCAGTCTGGGTGAGTTTCGAGGATTGAGACACGGACTGGCATTTGTTCAAGCTTAGTTGTTCTGTTTTAAAATCCTGAACCGTTTATCTCATTTCCGTAAAATCTGATCCTAAGTGATGACGCAATCGCTCCAAATTTCCAGGAATTGCGGTTAGTGTCATAAACATACCTTCGTCCTGATAATCAATGTTGTCAACCCTGCTCCATTCGTAAATGTTAGCTAACTGCTGGGAGTGCTGATAATCTAGACGAATTGTCACAGTCTTCATCCGTTCATCAAAAAAAAGCAAAATCTGTTTTCTTAATTTCTCAACAAAAGTTGTGATTTTTTCCTGTCTGTTTTTCTCTCCGATCATAGCTGAAACAAAAATTGCTTCAGGATACAATTTTTCCAACATCAGCAAACGTGTAGGTGAAATCAGGTCTATTTTGTTAAACACCTTAAGGATTGGGATACTAGCAGCATCCAAATCTGCTAACACCTCAGCAGTCGTCTGCAAATGTTCATCGATGTTGCCGCTGGCATCAATTATTTGCAGCAACAAATCTGCATCCTTGACAGTCGCCAATGTGGAGCGAAAAGCAGCCACCAGTTCATGTGGTAGATTACTGATGAAACCAACAGTATCTGAAAGCAAAACTTTGGGACGAGAATCTTCTTCTAAAAGACGTGTTGTCGAGTCAAGCGTGGCAAATAAGCGATCTTCCACTAACAAACCTGAATCAGTAAGTGCATTCATTATAGTGGATTTTCCGGCATTGGTGTAGCCAATCAGACTAACCAACAGGCAATTGGAACGTCGTTGTTTCTGAGTGTGGCGTTCTTTTTCGACACGTTTTAACTGACTCTTGAAACGTGTGATTCGTTGGCGCAAAAACTGTCTGTCTTTCTCAATCTGCTTTTCGCCAGTACCACGGGAAGCCCCAATTCCCCCACGTTCACGGTCAAGGTGTTTCCACAATCCAGCTAAACGAGGCAACAAATATTCGGACTGCGCCAATCCGATTTGCAACTTTGCTTCACTGGTACGAGCATTCTGTGCAAAAATTTCTAATATTACCTGTGTACGGTCCAGTACTTCGCATTCCAATAATTTTTCTAAATTTTGTGTTTGTTTTGGACTGAGTGGATTATCTACAAGTACAGCATCTACCTCATCATTCCGTATTTTGTCTTTAATCTCAGCTAGCTTTCCTTTTCCAAAAAAATAAGCCGGATGTATTTGCGTGCGGGCCTGAATGATTTGCCCAGCCACTTCTCCGCCTAGCGAATAGGCCAGAGATGAGAGTTCTTCCAGCGAACTCACGACCTCTGAACTTGATCTGTTGGATAGTTGCAGCGAAACAAGTAGCGCGCGATCCCAATTATTAAATAATCTGTTCTCGTCCAAATAACCTCAGAATAATGACTCACAGCTATATTTTCGGACAAAAGTATAGCATAAAATTGAGCAAATGTACAATGTAAATTTCCAAAAAACCATCAAGGACACCAAATTTGTTGATTGACATACCGTGTATTTAAAACTCTGTCTGCAAACAGCTTGATGGACAACATTGAAAAGAATCAATTGTTAATATAGGTTTCACGCATTTCACGTTTGAGTGTTTTTCCGGCAATATTACGCGGAAAAACTTCCAGAATTTGCACATCAGCCACCCGTTGAAATTTAGCATCCACCCGTTGATTGATCCAAATTTTCAAATCCTTTGCAGCAATTTTCTGTTCCTTGTGAAAAATGACAGCGGCAATCGGAATTTCACCCCATTTTTCATCCGGGATTCCCAGTACAGCCACTTCCGCAACCGCCGGATGCTGAATGATAACCTCTTCAATGTCCTTCGGATAAACATTGACTCCGCCGCTGATGATCATGTCTTTGACGCGGTCCACCAAAAACAGAAAACCGTCCTCATCCATATAGCCCAAATCTCCCGAATGCAGCCATCCGTCAACAATAGTTTTTTCGGTTAAATCCGGACGTTTGTAATAACCGGGCATCATCATCGGCCCCCGACCACAAATTTCTCCAACCTCATTCGGTTCACATTCTTCGTCGTTTTCAGTCAAAATCCGTATATCGATAAACGGCGGAGCAGATCCGACAGATCCCACTTTTCTCACGGCATCGTCGCGATCTAAAATTGAAAAGAAACCCTCTGTTACACCATACAATTCATAAAAAATTCCTGGTAAAACCTTGTTCAGTTTATGCTTGTATTCCAGCAAAAGCGGTGCACCAACATTTTGTAGCATTTCCAACGAGTAGAGTTTGTTTGGATCAAATTCCGGATGATTGAGCAAGGCCATAATTTGTACCGGAACCATGACTATGTGCGTCACTTTTTCTTTTTCAATCGTTTGCAGAACTGCACCGGCATCAAATGAATGGTGCAAAATATAAGTTGCACCCAAATACATCCATGGCATCAGATCGAGCATTGCCCCGTTGAAAACAATTGCTCCGGCGTGCAACACAATACTTTCCGGACACATGCGCCAGGCGGACGCAAAATGAGTACAGTAAGTGGCACGGACATAATGCGTGTGAACAATGCCTTTCGGCGCGCCTGTGGTTCCGCTGGAATACATAATATTGTAAACATCATCATCGCCCAAATCTGTATCCGGAGGTTCTCCTTCAGAGGTTTCGGAAATGAAATCTGCATACGTCTGAAAGCCGGGACGCATTTTGCCTTCGCCTACTAAAATCCAACGCTCTTTTTGAATATTCGGAAGATCATCACGGATATTTTCCAAAGTTTCCGCAAAAGACGCATCCGCGAAAACAATGACAGTATCCGAATCCCGGAGCAAGGTCTTTAGTCCGGAAGCCAGTAACAACGGACTCGACGGCACAATCACGATTCCTGTTTTTGCGGCGACCCAATAGAGTAGCATCAACTCTTCACAATTTGGCAGTACAGTTGCCATTTTTTCGCCTTTGCGAATTCCGGATGCAAGAATTGCGTTTGCCAAACGATTCACCCGCACGTTCATTTCATGATAACTCAAACGCTCCTCACCGATCACAAAAGCCAAATGTTCCGATCGATAACGGGCGTGTCTTGGAAGTAGAGAACCAATGTTCATAGATAAATTATTCTTTAGTCTATTTAATGAAACTGTAAATTGGTAATTTTAGAGTGGAGTGATAAATACCACAGACACTTTGCACTTTCAAGCAAAAGCTGGAAAAATCATTAAGACAAGTAATTTACAAAAAAACACCTCAGGACAAATTAGATTGAGCCTAACAAAATGAAACCGAAAACATTGCATTTTTTGTGTTTCGGAATTCTACTACCACTGGTTTTGGCAAGCTGTAGTTTTTCAGAAAGTTTACGGGAGAGGCACTTAGCTGCAAAGTATTCCAGACCGGAAGCTCCCTTGCTGGCAGAAGTACTGATGCATCTGCAGTTGGATTATGTTGAGTCTGAAAAACTAGATCCAGAAAAATTGCTTCAAGGTGCATTGTCTGAACTAGGGCGGATGATTCCAGAAGTGGGGGTTGTTTCCAGATTGCAGGAAAAAGGTTTGGGACTGAGTTTGAAGATTAGGATTGAGAATGAAAACTTAGTCTTGCCTGTTTCTGAATTACATGGACTGTATGATTTGCAACTTGTACTGCAAAACTTGATGAAACGCCTTTTGCAAATGAAACCGCAGCTTACTCAGTTAAAAATTGAGCAGATGTTTGCCCGCGGGATTTTAAACCAGCTGGACGCATATTCTGTTTTATTGCCGCAGGAAATATATAATGAGTTCAACATCAACATCGGCGGTCAATTTGCCGGAGTAGGACTGGTTGTAGGAACGCATGATGACCAATTAACTGTGATTGCACCAATGGATGGGAGTCCTGCAGCACTTGCCGGAATACAGCCGCTTGACCGAATAGTGGCAGTTGACGGCGAAATAACAGAGCATATGACTCTCGATGAAATTCTCTACCGTCTGCGGGGAGAAATTGGAACTACGGTCACACTCAGCGTTTTACGTAAAGGACAGGCAAAAGCTTTAGAGTTTGAACTTTTGCGTGAAGAAATTAAGGTCGAAAGTGTTGAAACATTTGATTTGGAAAGCGGAAACCAAACTGTTCGATACGTAAGGATCAAGAATTTTCAAACTGATACATTTCAAGAACTTATAAATAAGCTTGGTGCTTTGAACAAGATCCACGGTTTGATTCTTGATTTACGCAATAATCCTGGAGGATTACTTGAACAAGCGATTCGGGTCAGTGATTTGTTTTTGCCGGGCAAACAACGTATCGTAAGCACCAAAGGGACAACCGTTTCTTCAATCCATGATGCAAAACATTTGTTTGCCGCAGAGCATTTATTGAACATTCCATTGGTTTTGCTGATTAACCGGGGAAGTGCTTCGGCTTCAGAAATTGTCGCTGCAGCGTTGAAACAAAATAAGCGTGCAGTCGTGATTGGTGTGCAAAGTTTTGGTAAGGGGACAGTTCAAACACTGTGGGATTTGAAAGACGGATCAGGACTGAAACTAACCATCGGTGAATATTTGACGCCCTCCGGACGCTCAATCCAAGATGTCGGTGTCATGCCAAATCTGCAGCTGATTCCTCTATCTGTTCCAAAACTTGTAAGTCAGGTATCAGAAGCCGGGAGTCAGGAACAGTCCACAGCCCAAAAACGGTTCGGGTTGCTTCCAGAGTTGGATGCAGAAAAAACCGTAAAGGATTCAGGCGAACTGCGGATACGTTATCTTTTACAACATACAAATCTGCATGATGATTCTGAAATAATAGATAAAAATGTGATTAAAGAAAAATTGAAAGCTGATATATTTATCAAAACAGCTAAACTGGTATTGTCGAAGTGGAACCCTCAAAATATTAATTCCGTTGTACAGAAAATTTCCCGGGAAGCAGATCAAAAAGAATCTGAAATAATTAAGCAAGCACTCGCTAAACACGGCATTGAATGGAGCCTGAACCCGTTCTTAAAATCTGTACCTGCGGAAATGCTGGATTTATCCTGGTCGACAGAAGCGATATCAGCAGAACTTATACGCCTGAAAGTACAACTAAAAAATGTGGGAGATATTGACGCTCAGCGTTTGATTGTTGTAACACGGGCAAATAACGAATTGCTGGATGGCTTGGAGTTTCCGATCGGTAAACTTGTGCCGGAAGAGCTGGGATCACGTATCCTCGACGTTAAAATTCCCCCTGGAATGATGGAGGAAATTGAACCAGTAGAACTTCAGCTATATGATCACAATTTGAAGAAGCTAAAATCAGTGCACGAGCAATTGCATTTTTCGCCCAAAAGAAGACCTTCTTTTCAGCTGGTGATGAAAATGCTGGACAACGGAGAGCTTGGTAGTCATGGCAACGCTGATGGAAAAGTGCAATCCGGAGAAACAATCGCCCTGCGTTTTAAGATTGCTAATACCGGTGAAAAACCTGTGCCGGAATTATTGCTTAAAATACGAGGGACTGAGGGTTCATTCAAAATTAATCGAGGAAAAATTGTCTTAAAAAATCTGCTTCCGGATAATGAACAAAAAGATTTTTTGCTTTTTCAGACTTTAACAGGTGTAAAGAAATTGGGAAAAATCAGCTTGGAGATGCTGGACACAAAATCAGGCACTCCGAAAATTACACATTTATGGGATTTGAAAAATCTGCTTCCAGAAAAACCTGTTGTGACACCGGAGTTTACCGGATTGAAGTGGCAGGACGTTGACGGTAATTCTGTCGAGGGAGAAACGGCGCTGCAGTCGCTGGTTTTGAGTGGAAAAGTCAAAAATGCAGCTGATATGCGTGATGTGTTTGTACATTTAAATGATGAAAAAGTATTTTATTCTGCAAACTATGACACACGTGACGGAACAAAAAATCAGCTGGGAAATAATTCGAAATATCCCTTTAAAACCGTACTAAACTTAGAGCCAGGAAAAAATCAAATATCAGTATTTTCGAGGAACCGATATGGTTTTACTTCCGAGCGCAGGATACGAATTTTCCGGAGGCAATAAATTTGCTACTTTTCTCCACACGGAACCACGAAACACCTAAGGATCAGGTGGATATAAAATATGTGGTGTTTAAATGTACAATGTTTAACGGTAATTCGTGAATTGTACGTCAAAGTCAAAATCCTCTCCCTTGATTGCCTGCATCACTGTTTGCAGGTCATCCTTTTTTTTGCTGGCTACGCGTACGGAATCGCTTTGAGTTTGCGGTTGAACTTTAACTTTGATTGACTTGATAAATTGATTGATTTTTTTACACTGCTCCTTGGACAAGCCCTGCTGAATAGAGATTTCTTTCTTCTGCACTCTGCCGCTGGGCTCCGTTTTTCCATAAATAAGTGATTTGACAGGCACAGAACGTTTGATCAATTTGGTCAGCAAAATATCGATCGTAGTCTGCATTTTCAGCTCATCATCGGCAGTGATCAATAAAGACGGTTTTTCTTTGTCCAAGTTAATTTCACAGTTTGAACCACGGAAATCATAACGATTGTTAATCTCCCTCCGTGCCTGATCAACTGCATTGGTCACTTCTTGGATGTCAACTTCGCAGACAATATCAAATGAAGCCATATTTTGGTTGTTGGTTGAAGGTTATTGGTTTTTAGCAACAGATATGTGTGGATTAAAACAGATAAAACTATCCGTTTCTATCAGTGAAAATCAGCTGGACAGCACAAAACATTGTTGAATTAACAAACTTTTTGCGATAATGCTGCCTTGATAAAAGCGTTTATGTCACCGTTTAAAACTGCTTGAGTATTGCCTGCTTCCCGGTTTGTCCGGTGATCCTTGACCATTTGATATGGGTGCAAAACGTAACTCCTGATTTGACTGCCCCAGGCATTTTCCTGTTTTTTGCTGCTCTGCAAATCTTTTTCTTTGTTCAACTCTTTTTGCTGTAAATCAAAAAGCTGAGCCTTGAGCATTTTCATTGCAGTGGCTTTGTTTTTATGCTGAGAACGCTCATTTTGACATTGCACCACAATTCCGCTGGGAATGTGTGTTATCCGGACAGCAGAGTCGGTAGTGTTAACATGCTGACCTCCTGCACCACTGGCACGGTATGTGTCCACACGAATATCATCGGTCAGGATTTCAACTTCAACATCCTCATCAATTTCAGCATAAACAAAAACAGATGCAAACGAAGTGTGTCGGCGTTTTTGTGAATCAAAAGGTGAAATACGTACCAGTCGATGAACACCAATTTCCGCTTTTAATTTTCCATATGCATAGGGTCCTGAAACAGAAAAAGTTACTGACTTAATTCCTGCCTCATCTCCGGGCAGATAGTCCAGAAGCTGAAACTTAAAACCTTCCTCTGAGATCCATTTGCGGTACATTTCATAGAGCATTGAGGCCCAGTCTGTGGATTCTGTTCCTCCTGCTCCAGGATGTATCGAGACTATGGCATTTCTGTCGTCTTCTTCACCGTTAAACAAACCTGTTATCTCCAGGGAATCCAGATCTTTGTCAAGTTTTTCACAAGAATCTAGAATCTCTTTCAGCAGTTCAGCATCGTCTTCTTCTCGATACAATTCTGCAGCTGCTTTCAAATCTTCATGCAGGGAGTCCAATGTTTCCCAATCCTGAATGGAGTCACTCAAGCGTGAAACCTGCTTCAAGTGAGCGGTCCGTTCTCCTTGCGCTAACTCCCAGAAACTGTCGTGTGATGTTTCTCCTTCCAATTCCTGCAATTGATTTCGTTTAGTGGTGATTTCAAAGAAACCCTTCTAAGTCGCCCAGCCTCTGAGTTAGACCATCAATCCTCGTACTGATTTCTTCACTCAACATTGGTTCAAATCCTTTTCTTTATAGGTAAAATTCAAACTATAAATTCTATTGTCTATCAATTGAAATAACAAGTTGTAATCTTAAACGCTTGTGTTTAATTTGCGGGTCAGTATGGTGGTTTAGTGAAACATAAAACTTTTTGCCAAAAACATATTTGACATGCAAAAAAAAACGACTCGAAATTATCCATCATTTTCATTGCTCAGATTTACAGTCAGTATCTTAGCTCTGATATCAGTGCTGAGCGGATGCAAAACTTTTGACGTCAAAGACAAGCCGGACCTTTTGCCTTATATGCAAAAGCCTGTGGCTTTCCTTACAATCAAGTCACCAAAAAAACTGGAAACTGTATGGCCTGAATTGATGAACCGGATGGAGCAGCGGTTACGGGTATTACCGGCTCTGGGCAAAGTGACAGGTATTCAGGATAGAAATCAGAAATTGAATGACAACCCTAAACTTCGTGCGCTGTTCCGGAGCTACCTCAGCACGCTGACTCTCACTGGAATTTCAGATAAGGAAATTGCATGGAAACTGGAAAAGGAACTTGAAAGTCCATATTTATTACTGCTTGATTTTGTTTCATTTCCCTGCACCAAGGAGTGTTCTTCAAATGAACAATGGGTTATCCGACTAAACCTAATTGAAGCCCACACAGGTGATCTGGTCTATCGTGTGAGATTACAGCAAGTGCTTGATGGTAATCAGAGAACAGCAGAATCATACAATGAATTAGCCGAAAAACTTACTGCAGATATTATGGATGAGTTTGCTTCAGGATTCATTGTACCTTGGCATCGGTGGCGTTATGAACATTTGAAGCCAGAACCTGTCCGTACTTTACGCAGTGAAATTGGAATTTAGCCTTTAATTATTTCAAATCAGACTATGTTTTTGAATCAGTGGGAATCACGCTGGGAAGAGGGTCGTATCGGTTTTCATCTTCCGGAAGTAAATTCTTATTTGCTGCGTTATTCTGGAGTTTTATTAAAGCAGGCTCCGCAAAGTGTATTTGTTCCGCTATGTGGCAAAACTCTTGACTTGCCATGGCTGGCCGGCAGAACAAAAAAAGTAGTGGGCGTAGAATTGATACGCAAAGCAGTTGAAGATTTTTATGAGGAAAATAAAATAACTCATTTGATTCACCAAGCCGGAAAATTGCAGCTTTACAGTAACAGTTCCATTGATATTTTTCAAGGTGATTTCTTTGATTTAAACCATGAGCATGTGGCGCCATTTAAAGCAATTTATGACCGTGGGTCGATTGTGGCCATTGATCCGCCTGAACGTGAAAAATATGTGAATCACCTGATGTCTTTTCTTGAACCGGGAGGACGGCTTTTACTCATTACTCTGGAATATGATCAAAAGCAAATGACAGGACCGCCTTTTAGTGTTACGGCTAATGAAATTGAAATGCTTCTTGCTCCATTTGGGATACTGGAACTTCTGGAAACAAATGATATTCTGGATGATCGTCTTAGAAACAAGGGCCTGGATGTAACTTTGGAGCGTGTCTTTCAGCTTGTAAAGAATTAGCTATTTTCTTCTATTACAGTACAGACTATTGTGATCGCACCTGCTAATAACACAAAAACACTGGCAATAATTCCTGCACGTTATGCCTCTTCCAGGCTCCCCGGTAAACCGTTGGTGGAAATTGCCGGAAAATCAATGATTCAGCATGTGTGGGAACGTGCTGTGCAGACTCCATCAATTGATGAAGTTCTGGTAGCAACAGATGATCAGCGCATTTTGGATGCAGTAGAAAAATTTGGAGCTGAGGCAGTGCTGACCAGTTCGGAACATAAAACTGGCACAGACAGAATTGTCGAAGCTCTTTCCGGACGTTCCTGTGATTGGGTGCTCAATATTCAGGGTGATGAGCCGCTGGTTTTGCCTGTTGATTTGGAACTGCTGATTCAAAAAGCAGAAAACACCAAGGGTACTAAAGGTGCGACGCTAATTTTTAAAATCACAGATGAGGCAATGCTGCACGATCCAAATGTGGTCAAGGTGACTTTAAATCAAAGCAGCCAGGCCTTGTATTTTTCACGTTCGATGATTCCGTTTCCACGTTCTCCGCAATCCAGTAATTTTACGATTTGGCGTCATTTGGGCGTATATCTGTTTAAACGTGATTTTCTGCTGCAGTATCATCAGTGGCCTCGGACACCACTGGAGCAAACTGAACAATTGGAACAATTAAGAATTTTGGAAAATGGGGAAACCTTACTTTGTGTTGAAGCCGAAAACGATGGTGTGGGAGTGGACGTTCCTCAGGACGTGCTGCTTGCAGAAAAACTGATTCAGAGGCAAAAAATCTAATAAGTACAAACATGATGATCGGGACTTTGCATTCAAATTCTTTGTCTTTCAGACCCTGATCAACCTGAGTAGTGCCCCGGGCTAACTCCAAAAATCATATAAAGAGCAAATAACGTTACTATTATTGCTAGACCGGCCATGATGACACCTACATGTATGTCGGTACCGAGGGGGATACCAATTTCTCCTGCATCCATGCGCTGGTGTATTGCTTTATCAAGTGTTTCTCCTTCTTCAATACTCTTCTGCCGTTTTTTTATATCTTCTTTAACGGTTGCCTCAAACTCTTTTACCAACTCTTCCAAGCTGTTCATATTTTTCCTTTCAAATTCATTTTGAAGTTAATTATTGCGTATCCAATCTGTAGAAGCTCGGATATTCCTCAGGCCGCAAGTCTGAAAATCAAACTTTCTGCCATGGCATGACGCTAGCACACAAAGAAATGTTCGCCAAGCTTTTTATGCATCAACAGCATTCTGTTTGCTTAATTTTGCCTGGATCGATTTATGACTTTTCCACAGGGGATTTTTCACTAGATTCCAAGTCTGTTGTTTTAGCAGTATCATTTTCCGGAGAAGGAAAATCTTCTGAAGAGAGGTTGGTCGATTTTGATTTAGTTGAACTGACTTCTGTGTCAGGCTGATCTTCTGAATCATCTTTTTCAGTTTTGTCCAGTGTATCGGCTATTTTTTCCAGTTGTTCTCCAGAACTCATTTTCGAGAGAGACAACGGGTCTATCTTACTTGCTACTCCACCAAGCTCATTGCTTAAATCCTGTGCAGATTCCCGTATCTCCTTGAGTTCAATTTCCTCTTCAATTTTGTGCATTTCATCCTGCACCGTGGAACGCACATCACTGGTGGCACGTTTGAGTTCAACCAGACCTTTTCCAATAGAACGTAAAACTCCTGGAAGTTTTTCAGGACCGATAAAAACAAGCGCAACAATAATGATAACAATTATTTCTGGAATCCCGATTCCAAACATGTGAACGCTACTTGTGAGATTGTGCAAATTTTCAGATACTGCTAGGATAAGTCATCATACAGACTATCTTGCTCTAAAAGGAAAAGCAATGCAGGACTTTATCGCTGTACTGGATTTTGGAAGTCAATACGCACACCTGATAGCAAAACGTATTCGGCATTTAGGGGCCTACACCCAAATATTTTCTCCATCTGCAAACGAAAATTTGCTCCATAAAGCCAAAGGCATAGTCCTATCTGGTGGGCCTGCATCAGTATATTCATCTGATATTCCAAGTTTTAATTTAAAAATGTTGGATCTGGATTTGCCGATTCTAGGATTGTGTTACGGACATCAATTGATTACCAAAGAATTTGGCGGTACCATTGCCAACACCGGAAAAGGTGAATTTGGCAAAGCAATATTGCAGTATACTTCTGATTTTCCACTTTGGCAAAATGTTTCATTTCCAAACCAGGTGTGGATGAGCCACCAGGACAGTGTAACAAAATGCCCACCTGAATTTGAAATTACTGGCGTAACAGAATCCGGAAGTGTGGCAGCTATGGGACATCGTGATCGTCCGATTTATACTCTGCAATTTCATCCGGAAGTAAACGACTCCAAGCAGGGGCGAAAAATGCTGGCAAATTTCGTCAAAACCTGTGATGTGAGGTCCACGTGGTCAATGGAAACTTTTATCGAGGAGACAACTGAACGCTTACAGCAGGAAGTTGGCGAGCAGAAAGTCTTGATGTTTATTAGCGGAGGTGTGGATTCTTCTGTGGCCTTTGCCTTGTTAAATAAAGCAGTTGGAGAAGAACAAATGCTGGGGCTGTATATCAATAACGGCTTTATGCGAAAAAATGAAAGCGCTGAAATTATCGAACGTTATCGGCAGCAGGGCTATACCAATATCAAGTTGAGAGATTATAGTTCATATTTTTTAGATGCTGTTGCTGGCCAGGTTGATCCGCAAGTAAAGCGGCAAAAGATTGGTGCAACTTTCATTCGGATGCGTGACAAGTTTTTAAATGAACTTAATTTACCAGTTCAGGAATGGATGCTTGGACAGGGTACACTCTATCCGGACATTGTTGAATCTGGTGGTACCGAGCATGCGGAAGTTATTAAATCACACCACAATCGTGTTCAGGAGGTTTTGGATTTGGTTGAATCCGGAAAAGTTGTGGAACCGCTCAAAGAACTTTACAAAGATGAGGTCCGGCAAGTTGGAGCTTTGTTGGGCTTACCGGGTTCGATTGTCTGGAGACATCCATTTCCGGGTCCGGGACTTGCGATAAATGTACTATCTGCACGCGGTGATGAATTGTTTCCGGACCTCGAAAAAACAACCGCCGAAGTCTCCAATTGTTTGCAGAATAGTGTTTGTGATTATTTAATTCTTCCGGTGCGCTCGGTTGGAGTGCAGGGTGATCAGCGTACCTACACTCCTCCCGCTGCACTAATAAATACACCCCGCGATTGGAACTGGCTTGAAAAAGAGGCAACTCGTTTAACAAATGAAGTCCGGAGCGTTAACCGAGTTGTGTTGCAACTTGGCTCAAACAGCAAAGATCAGCACGCACCATTTCAGATTCGCAGAGCATTTTGCAGTAAAGAAAGACTGGATTTGCTGAGAGAGGCGGATTTTATGGCAACACAAATGCTAAAAAAAAATGGTTTGATGCGTAACATTTTTCAGTTGCTAGTGATTTTGTTGCCGATTTCAAAAAATGGAAAAGAAGATAGTATGGTCTTGCGTCCTGTTGTTTCTGAAGATGTGATGACTGCTCAATTTGCTCGAATCGATTGGAATTTGCTTGATCCTCTGGTAGAATCAATACTCGAACTCTCTGGAATTGAAACAGTTTTCTACGATATAACACACAAGCCTCCTGGTACGTTTGGGTGGGAATAAATGCGAGCAGGATCAAAGCAGAAATGTTCTGTTTTGGAAAAATACTGGAAGGAGAAAAAGGGTAATGGTTTGCTGCAGCACTTTTCAGGCCAGCTTATCTTTTTTTCATCAATTAAAAACAATAACTAAAGCTGAATACATAAAAATTAGATGCTAGATCAACGTATGCTGTCCAACATAGATTGGACTCTTTGTTTTTTGGTTCTGCTGATTTGCGGTGTGGGTTTGGTTGCACTTTCTTCTGCAACAGTAGGGACTCCCGGGCAGGAAGATTATTTAATGCAGCAAGTCTTTCGCATTTTTGCTGGAATTGGAGTGATTATTTTGACCCAGTTGATTCACTACCGGAACTGGGCACGCCTTGGTTTTTTAATTCATTTGGTGATGATTGGTTTGCTGGTACTTGTACTGCTTTACGGAACTGGAGGTCCGGGAGCACCTGTGCAGCGCTGGCTGAAAGTGGGTCCGTTTTTTTTCCAGCCCTCTGAGTTCAGTAAATTTACGCTAGTGTTGGCGCTTTCACATCATTTCAGGGATTTCGAACAGCCTAAAGGCAATTGGCTTTGGATGGTTTGGCCGCTTGCATTGATGGCTGTTCCTGTAGTCTTGATTGTCAAACAGCCGGACTTGGGCACAGCCATGTTACTTATGATTGTTTTCGTACCAATCATTTTTTTGATGGGCATTCGTCTCAAGACTATTTTTATCCTCGGAGTCCTCATAGTGGCTTCCCTGCCAATTGTCTGGATCTACGTGCTCAAATCTTATCAAAAAGGACGTATCCTGACTTTTCTTAATCCAGAACGTGATCCTCTGGGATCCGGCTATCACATAATTCAATCCAAAATTGCAATCGGCAGTGGCGGAGTTTTCGGTAAAGGCTTTGGCAATGGTACACAGGGTCAACTGAATTTTTTACCTGCACACCACACGGATTTTATTTTTTCAGTTTTTTCTGAAGAATGGGGATTTGTTGGTGCAATGCTGGTTTTGATATTGTTTTTGACGCTTGCATTGTGGTCACTGGCAGAAGTACTGAAATCGAAAAATCGTGTGAGTTCCATTCAAATTACAGGAATTGTCGCAATTATCATTTCACATGTTTTGATCAATATTGGCATGACTACAGGCTTGATGCCGGTTGTGGGCGTGCCGCTTCCATTTTTTAGCTATGGTGGTTCTTCAATGCTCTCCATGATGTTTGGAATAGGCCTTTTACTGAACATCCGTATGCGTCGTTTTGAAAAAAAATAAAAAACTTAAATTCCAAGTTTACAGACTTAATTCCTTCTAGTTGTGAATTTATGGTTCGTCTTCGTTTTGCACCGAGTCCCACCGGATATTTGCATGTCGGTGGTTTGCGTACTGCACTATTTTGCTGGTTTTATGTGCGTCAACAAGGTGGAAAATTAATCTTCCGTTTAGAAGATACTGACCAAAAACGGTTGGTAGAAGGCGCTGAAAATGGCTTGATCGGCATGTTGGAGTGGGCCGGCATTGATCTTGACGAAAGTCCAAGAAGTGGAGGCGAATCAGGTCCGTATCGTCAATCTGAGCGCTTGGAAATATACAATCAGTACGTCCGGAAATTACTTGAGGAAGATAATGCATATCGGTGTTTTTGCTCTTTGGAACGTCTGGAAAAGCTCAAGGATGAGCAGCGGGCAAAAGGAGAAACGCCGCGTTATGACGGATTTTGCAGGTATCTGCCGCGGGAAGAAGTCAGACGCCGCACTGACTCCGGGGAAGCACATGTTGTACGCATGAAAATACCGGAAATTCCGGAAACCATGGTGCTTAATGATTTAATTAGGGGCAGTGTTTCAATTGAAACTAGTAAAACGGAAGATCAGATTATTATCAAAAGTGATGGCTTTCCGACTTATCACTTGGCAGTTGTCGTTGATGACCACTTGATGAAAATAACGCATGTGGTACGTGGTGAAGAATGGTTGCCTTCATTTCCAAAACATTTGCTGCTTTATCGCTATTTTGGCTGGGATCCTCCACAATTCGCCCATTTGCCATTAATTCTCAACCCTGACCGATCCAAACTTAGTAAACGACAGGGGGATGTTGCCGTGGAAGATTTCCGGGATCAAGGTTATCTTCCGGAAGTATTGGTGAATTTTATTGCTTTGCTGGGCTGGTCGCCTGCTCAGGATCAGGAGATGTTCACTCTTTCGGAACTGGTTGAAGAATTCAGCTTTGAGCGGGTTAATAAATCTGGAGCAGTTTTTAATCGGGAAAAACTTGACTGGATGAATCAGCAATATATCCAAAATTTGGAACTAGAAGATTTGCGCAGGCGACTGAGTCCATTTTTAGCAAAAACGCCTTATGCTGGTGAGGATGTAACTTTGCTCAGGAAAGCTGTCAAGATTCTGCAACCTCGTTTGGTGACACTTGTGGAAATTGGCGAGCGTCTTTCTTTATTTTTTGATGACAATCCGGAGGCAATGGATCCTGAGGTTTTGAGACTTCTGCGGGAGGACACTTCAAAACAGGTGCTCTCGGTTTTTATCGAGCAGCTGGAATTCATTGAAAATTTAACTGAAGATAACTTTAGGAGTGTTGTGAAAAATGTTCAAAAAGCGACAAATATCAAGGGGAAAAATCTGTGGTTGCCCTTGCGCTACGCAATCACACTAGAAGCTCAAGGTCCAGATTTAAAGCTCATGGTTGATTTTTTTGGCAAAGAGAAATGTTTGCGCTTAGTACGGCGTGCTCAGCAATTATGAGACAGATAGCAGTGGAAGTAAAAACGGGAAATCAGCAGATGTTTCAAAATAAAAATGAAATTTGCATGCAGATGATAGAGCTTGAGAACACAACGCCCCAACCCGTTTTATTTATTTATTTTCTATTTTTTTTCTGTCTTGTTTTAAGCTTCCCGGAAGTCAATTTTGCTGTTGCTCCAGTAGATGAATTAGCTGTCAATTTTGATTCCAGGTTGGAAACAGTCACTGAAGATATAACAGCACAGGTACTTGGAAGTGAAAAGAAAGTGGTCATTACCGTGATTGATCTCCTCAATCACGAAACGCAGGAGCGAGACGCAATGACTGATTTGCTGGAAGAGAAACTCACAGATTTGCTCTATAAAAAATTGCCGAATCAAGTTGTCCCATATTTCGAAACAGTGTATTTGCGTTTGGAATGGAGAAGTACGTTTCCGGAAATCCAGCATGACCCGCTTACAGAAGACATTGCAAAACTCACTGATGCAGATTGGCTGCTTACGGGAACTCACGAAACAATCGATGGTTTATTCTCTGTCAGATTAGAACTTTATGATCTGGTGAGTGGAGACTTGCTTTGGCAAATAGTTATAGGAAAGGATAGAACGATTGAAACTGATCTTGAAGCAAAGAAACTTGAGGAAAAGACAGTACAGAGAATCAAGCAGAACAGCGCCGTCCTCCCACCTCAAAATGTCTCTCCAGTTCCTACACCTTTGTTTCCCCAAGTTTTTCAAGATCCAGTTTTGGAGCAGGAAAAGACTGGTGAGTCTGATGCTAAATTTGTGTCTGCCCTGTCGACTGATATAGTTGAAGGAGTGCGGAAAATTCCGGAAGGAATGGTAATTATTAATGAAGGGGAATTTTTGATGGGGAGTGATCTTGGCGACGAAGATGAGTTGCCGGATCATTTGGTCTTTGTGCAGAGTTTTTATCTTGATCAGCATGAGGTGACAAATGCGGATTACAACAAGTGTTTGAAATGTGAGCGAGGGCACGGCGGCTTTGACACAGTTGATCCTCAGCAGCCGGTAGTCTATGTTGACTGGAAAAATGCTGATGCCTACTGTCAATTCCAAAACAAACGTCTACCGACTGAAGCAGAGTGGGAATATGCCGCCCGTGCGGGAAGTGAGGATGCATATAGTTTTGGAAACAATATCTCGCTGCTGGAAAATTACGCCTGGCTGAAATCGAATACTGTAGATGCAGGTCTCTGGGGAGCAAAAACCGTAGGCAGCAAAAAACCGAACCGGTGGGGCTTGTATGACCTGTACGGTAACGTAATGGAATGGGTTCAAAATTACTACATGCCGGATTATTTTGCCTCAGCTCGTCAACCCGAGAATCACAAAGGTCTGAGTGCTCCCGCAGTTGAAAAGTATCCTCTCCGGGTCGTGAGAGGTGGTGCATGGGGAGGGCTGCATGATGCTGGTACACCTGCCGGAGTACGTGCCGCTAAACGTTACGCTTTTGTAGAGTGGACACGCTCTTTTCAAATCGGTTTCCGTTGTGCAATGGATTTCCCAGAAACAAAGTAAAAAGAATGAATAAAAAACAATTTTCACTCTCTATAACGGAAAAGCTGAGATTGTATGTCTGATATTCCAATTGAAGCACATGTTCCGCCATCAGTGACAAAACTTGTTGAAGCACCGACAAAGCCGCGGCTTAGTCGTAAAGTCGCTGCTTCTGCCTCCGAAAAGGTTTTGCCTTTCAGCACAGATTTGGAGTTGCGTGAACGCTATATAAATTTCTTTGGAGGATTGCGCTTGGGGAAATTACTGGAGGACTTGGATTTGATAGCAGGCCAGATGGCATACAAACACACAGAAGGATGGGAACGTGGATTAACTATTGTTACTGCAGCATGTGACCGGATTGATTTGTTGGGAGAATTACACAGTGACTGTGACCTGCAGCTGCTTTCCAGCATAAACTGGGTGGGACGCAGTTCCTTGGAAGTTGGCGTGCGGATTTCTTCAAAAGTAGGAAAAACCTGGAAAAGAGTTGCCCGTGCTTATTTCATCATGGTTGCCCGGCGTGAAGGAATAGCTGAACCGGTTAACTCTGTTGAACCTGTCGGTAAGGAGGAGCAACGGCGTTTTCAACAGGGCGAACAACGTCAGCGGCAGCGCCGAGCGATTGCGCAAACGAGTTATCTTCACAACACACCGACTGCAGATGAAAGCCGGGTTTTGCATGATCTATTTTTGAGGATCAAAAATGGAGAAATAGAAGGTGCGGCCATGGAGGATACAATCCGGCAATCAACTCTGCTGATGCATCCTCAGTCCCGCAACGTTCATAATAATATTTTTGGCGGATACCTGATGCGGGAAGCTTTTGAGCTGGCTTGGAATATTACTTATCTTTTTTGCAGGAAAAGGCCGCAGTTCGTCAGCATGGATCACATGTATTTCTACAAACCTGTAAAAATTGGATCAATCATTTCGTTTACAGGAACTGTAATTTATACTGTAGAAAAATCTTTGATGGTTGAGGTTGTCACAAAAGTCATTCTTCCAAAATCCGGCGAGACGCAGATTACCAATGTTTGTTATTTCACTTTCACTGCCCTTGATGATTCCGGAAATTCTCTACAGGTTCCGCTTGTTTTACCTCATAGTTACGAGGAGGGACTGAAATATCTTGATGGAGCAAAACGCTTCAAACTTGGTGAGAAAAAACGCGATAACGCATTTTAACAAAATAGATTAGCGGCTAATAGCACTAATAAATACGAATTTGCTTTCTAGCCCAAACTTGTCAGAAAGATGCAAAAACATGATCAGCACCACACAAACATCACACCTTGATCCCATTGGTTCTTTTCTGGCAATGGAAATTTTTTCCCGTGCCCTTGAACTTGAAAATTTAGGTCGAGATATCATACATATGGAATTCGGTGAGCCGGATTTTTCTGCACCACCAGATGCAGCGGAAGCAGTCCGAAAAAGTATGGAGTTGAATGCTGCAGGTTATACGCACACTCAGGGGATTGAGGAACTACGAAACGAAATTGTCAATAAATATGCACAGGATTATGGTGTTCAAATTCTTCCTGAACAAGTCCTTGTTTCCAATGGATCTTCGATTTTGCTCTATTTGTCAATTCAGTTGCTTGCTCCTCCTGGAAGTGAAGTCATTCTGACTGATCCCAGCTATGCCTGCTACGAAAACGTAATCCGGGCGGCTGGTGTAAAACCAGTTTTTATCAAGTTGAAACACGCTGAAGGTTTCCAGTTAAATGTTGATGAGCTTAAAAAACTGCTTACATCGAAAACGTGTGCCATCGTGATCAATTCACCAATGAACCCGACTGGCGTAGTTTTTTCTCAGGAAGTGATGAAGGCCTTGGCAGACTTGGATATTCCAGTAATTTCTGATGAAATCTATGCCGATTTGAATTTCGAAGATTCGCCATGTAGTTTTTTGAGTTTTTCACCAAAAACGGTTGCAATCAACGGTTTTTCCAAATACTACGCCATGACTGGTTGGCGTCTGGGATACATGATTACGCCCAGTGTATGGATGCCTGCTGCAGCGCGTCTGCATCAAAATCTGATGATTTCTGCGACGGAGTTTGTACAGGAAGCAGGAGTTTCAGTTTTACAAAAAAGTGCATCTTACTGTGAAAGCATGAAAACTGAGTTCAATCACAGACGGCAGTTTGTTTTGAAGCGCCTATGTGAACTTGGAATGGATCCAGGTTACACCCCGACTGGTGCATTTTATGTAATTTATAAATATCATGATGCTGAAAAATCCTCATTTGACCTTTGCCTAGAAGTGCTGGAAAAAACCGGTGTAGCCATTGCTCCTGGAAGAGATTTTGGACTTGGAGCAGAAGGTTACGTTCGGTTCAGTTACTCAAATTCCCTGGAAAATATTGACCGTGCACTGATTAGGCTGGCTGAAAGTAAGTTGTTGGCAAGCTAGTACTGCGTCAAATTTGAATGAAAAAGTGGTTTTTCCCTTCGACTCCCGATCTGGTCCACCAAGGAACCACGTCCAGGGAACGAAATCAGAAAAAGAAATAATCCAGTTTACCTGTATACCGATGTAGATAAAAGCACAAACAAATGAACCTTCAACACAACGTACAAGAAACAGAATCCGGCATGCGGATAGATCAGCTGCTGTCATCGTTTGATGAAATAGTTTCACGTGAACAAGCTCAGCGGCTTTTGAAATCCGGAAATGTTTTAATCAACGGCAAGATTGAGCTAGCTCCTTCGCGAAAAATTCGTGCAGGACAGGAAGTTCAGTTTACAATCCCTCCACAAGAATCTGCAAATCTTCTCCCGGAACAGGGCACAATGGAAATATTGTATGAGGATTCCCATTTAATTGTTATCAATAAGGCAGCAGGTGTAGTGATGCATCCTTCAGTGGGACATTATTCAGGCACACTTGTTAATTATTTGATGCATCATTGTCAGGATCTTTCCGGTATTGGAGGAGTGTTGCGTCCTGGAATTGTTCACCGACTGGACAAAAATACCTCCGGCGTTTTGGTGGTTGCAAAAACAGATGTGACCCACCTGCATTTGTCAAAGCAGTTCAAGCAACATACAGTCAAACGGCAGTATCAGGCATTGGTTTGGGGAGTTCCGGAAAAAAAGCATGGAGTTGTAAATGCATCACTGGGACGACATCCGGTGCGGCGCATGGATATGTCAATTATTGAAAATGATGCTCAAGAGGAAAGTGAGAGTAAAAAGAGGAAAAATGCTGTAACGCACTGGCGTGTTTTACAGCGCTTTGAGTTTGCGGCATTGCTGGCCTGCAGGCTGGAAACAGGAAGAACTCATCAAATCCGGGTACACCTAACCTCCATTGGGCACCCAATTATTGGTGATCCGCAATATGGGAAGTCACCATTCAAGCGGCTTTCATGTATTTCTGCAGAGTTAAGTCAAACCATCACGAATTTCCGTCGTCAGGCCCTGCACGCAGAGCTATTGGGATTCATTCACCCTTCTTCTGGAGAATGGTTGGAATTCAAGGCACAGTTTCCGGACGATTTTCAGAATTTGTTGATAGAAATGCAACGGGCTGAGGCTAAACTTTAATCAGCCCAAGATTGAATAGAAACATGGTACGAGAGCCGAGACGTGACAACTACGAGAAACGCCTGACCGTTGATGCGGAAGGTTATGTTTGGAGTGCGCATTGGGGAGGATCACGAATCTCACGTTATGATCATAATGACCAGGTAGATCAGGTGATCGAAATACCAGTTCCCATGGTGGCAAGCATGGCGTTTGGTGGCAAAAATCTAAAAAAATTGTTTGTCACAACGTCCCGGCTGAATATGGAGAAAGACCAGATTAAAGCAGCTCCCTTGTCTGGCGGTTTGTTTGTGCTCGATGTTGACTGTGAAGGTCTGCAGGAAACCAGCTTTTGTGGATAAACACCAGCAGTGACCTGACTTGGGAACAGCTCAATGGATTGAGTTAAAAATGGGGTTTAAACGGTATACACAGTCAGACACCATCCAAGTAAAATCCCTTATTCTTGTAAATCAAACTGATTAATGGTATATGTTGGCTTCCTTTAAACAAACCAATTAGGATGAGAAGCCGCAGATTTGCGGAGCGTTGGTATTTGTCGAAGTTCATTGAAATGACCAAGACGAAGTACTGTTTAAGAATCAAATAGTTAATGAGAATGAAACATAGATAGACTAACAAAGTCATGCAGTCGTACGCGAGAAACTCTTGCCGCTGATAGCTGCAGTTGTGCCAAAGAGAATGAATCCAAAGATAGAATATCTTCCTGATGACAATGTAACTGACACCTTGGACCATGAACTCCGCGGTTTGCTGACAACTTGTTTCACCAAGCCGCAAGATGTGGTCTTCAGAGATCGACGGTATTTTCGGGAGCCTTATCCCCATCGGTGGGTTATGCGTGACGAGAACTATTCGATTGTTGCGCACATTGGTGTACACGAGAAGCAGGTTGAAACCGAAGGCCTTACGTATCGTATTGGCGGGATTGCAGAGGTGTGCGTACATCCCGATTACAGAGGGAAAGGCTACGTGCGAATGATGCTCAAATGCATCCATGCGTGGCTATCCGAACATGGATTTGCTTTCGCTGTCCTGTTTGGGGATACACTTGTTTATCGCTCTAGTGGTTACGTACAGGTCACCAACCTGTTTCTTGGCGGAAGTCAAGAGGGATGGAAGCAGATCAACGGAATGATCCGAGATCTATCTGGAACGCCTTGGCCAAGCGAAGATGTGCACCTGTCCGGTCCAGGATTCTGACAAAGCACATCCAAAATTGTCCCAGCCTAACAGCCGAGCTAGATGCTCGACCAGATGCCCCACGAATTCTTCACAGTCAGACAATCATTTACGACCTAGCCCACTTACAATTTCTCACCGCAATGTGGACAATATGTTTTTGCTTTTTCCATTTCGTCAGAAAAACCTGTAGCCAATAAACCTGCAGGCAAAGCAAAAAAACCGATTCCAAAAATTGCTGAAATGGAACCTAAAATTTTGCCAAGAGAAGTGATAGGAAAAATGTCACCGTAACCAACAGTTGTCAATGTTGCTACGGCCCACCACATAGATGATGGAATACTGGAGAACTTCTCGGGTTGGGCTTCGTTTTCCGCAAAATATACTCCAGTTGAACAAATCAATAAGAGACTGAACATCAAGATTAATGAAGAAAATAACTCTGATCTTTTCTTATAAATTGTATTAGTTATTATGTGGAAAGTTGTTGAATGCTTAGAATGTTTGGTCACTCTAAGGATCCTGAGAAATCTCAAAATCCTAATGATTCTTGTGTCAGTTACAATAAATGTCATGTAAAAAGGTGCAATAGCAATCAGATCAATAATAGCCATTAGAGAAAAAATATACTTGATTCTACCAAAAATTGGATGTTGGTACTCTTCAACCGAAACACAAGACCATAATCTTAACAAATATTCTGCACTAAAGATTAAGACTGATACTATTTCAAAATATCTAAAAAAAGATTCGTATTCTCCAAAAAAATTCTTCTCAGTTTCTAGAATTATCGCAACAACATTTAAACCGATTAATATTGAAATAAAATAGTCAAATACTTTACTCTGTTTGTCATTCTCCTTACTGATTTCAAGTATTTCCCAAATTCTTTGTTTGCTCATATTCTTGTCTCCTTTGAATTCAAAGCATAAATTTGCTAATCTTCACTCAACAGATCTGGTCATGTATCCTTAATAATACATTACGTTTACGCTATAATTCATTTGTCAAATTGTTTATCCTTAATTTTCTAAAATCATTTACAGATCTTCTCTCATGGAATTCCGTCTTTATCACGATCCAGACTCTTCATGCTACATCGAGAGAGATGAAACATTGCCTCCTCCAGCATCATCTATCCAGTTTCGGTAGTTCTTAAGGTTGTATTTAGGGCAGGATGCTTCTGCTTGGTGGAGAATCCACAAAAATGAAAAAGATATCAATATAAACTTGTACAACTTCTTCCTGATTTTTTCAATTTTTGAAATGGTTGTTAAATGTTATTCTACATCGAAATCCTATTTTTTGAGAAACTACAAAAAGTTATTTTGTAGCAATAAGGTTTATTCGGTTTAGGTTCAAATATTGATATTATAACGATTTTGTGTTGCAGTCCATAAAAATTATGTTTGCACTCATTTGGGTATGGTATGGTGGTGTAGGATCTTTGAAAGGTATAGGAGGGAGGTTAAAGACATCTCTTGGTGCAATCATGTTTGCGCACGTGAGGGAATAATTACCCTCAAAAATAGGTGTCCATATAGGTGTCTATCAGCACTGACATTCAGCACATATCAGCAAGACTTGATATAAGTGGTGAATATTCCTGCCAAAACCAGCAACAAATCTTGTTCTTGATTGTCCTTCATTGCGGCATTTTTGTTACTATTTTGTTACCCATTTTTTTATTACTTAAGTAATATCAGTAATATAACCTAGCTTAACTTAATCTGCCCAATAATATCACTCAGGGTTGTATTGTCTTCAACCTCAATACTTTGTGCGTATTTTGTTTCAACTTGGTCAACAAACTCAACAATCACCACAGAGTCTGCACTACTTTCCAGAATTGGCTGATCTAAATCCGGAACTATGGAAACAACTTTTTTGAAAAGTGCAACAAGATCTGCTTCCAGCGAAGGAGTTTTTTCTTCAACTGCAGAATCATCGTCGTCTTGTGAACTGAACATCCGCTCTATAAGTCCGTCAAAATTCTCCTCTAAAAACAACTGACGATTACGTAGATGTTTGATTTTTCCACTGGATGTTTTGGTAATTGTACCTGGCTCTAGGTACAGGCGTTCGCTTGGTAAAATCTGAAAATGCTCTCCCACTAACTCAATGATTTTTTGATCAATAGTAGCCAAAACGTATTTGCGGAAAAGTTCCATGTCTTTGATTAAATCAGCACGAACTTCCATTGCCACTGCCAAATGCTCTGCCTCATCACCAGCAGAACTACCGGTTTCACCTGCCGCCGGGACTTGCGTTTCAGAAGCATAGGCCATCAAACATCCGGGACGCAATTCTTCCACCTCTGAAAGCACCAGCTCGATGTCCTGCGGATAATAATTCCGCCCGCGGATGATGATGATATCTTTGATTCTGCCGGTAAAATAAAGTTCATCATTCCAGAGCAAAGCTGTATCGCCTGTTGCCAGAAATGGTTGCTCTTTACCTTTAATCTTCTGCTGAAATATTTCTTCAGTTGCCTGAATATTATCGTAATATCCTTGAGCTACGGAGGGCCCGCTTACCATCAGCTCACCAACTTCTCCTTCCTGAAGTGGTTGATTTTCTGTACCCTTGATAACAATTTCGTGACCGTCCATTTGAGACCCCAAATTGACGAGCATTTTTTTGTCAGTATCAGGAGCATTTTCGTCAAGTAATTTGACTCTGCCTTTGGTTTCCAAAACATGCCGGTCAATGCAGAGTCCTTTTAAGCCGGTTTTGCAGCCTGAAAACATAATCACAATTTCCGCCATTCCAAATCCCGGCCGGATGACATCCGGCTTCAGTCCGCATTTGGCAAAACGTTCATTGAATTTTTTAGTCGGCAAATAATGCACCGGTTCAGAACCATCTGTCACAGAAACCAAGCATGATAAATCAAGTTGCTGAAGTTCATCAACAGATATTTTTTTCATACATAAATCCAGTGCAAATGGTGGAACATAACTGTGTGCACAATTGTATTTTGATATTGCCGTGAGCCAGCGCAGAGGTTTCCGGATAAAATGTGCCGGCGTCATTAAAACCACGAAACCTCCTGAATAAAGTGCTCCCATCAGTCCCGCAGCTAAGCCAAAATCATGAAACAGCGGCAGCCAGACTACAGTTCCATTTTTCTCTTCAAGCTGCATGAATTTACGGGCTTCTTCCAAGTTTGCCATCAGATTGCTGTGGCCGATCATAATGCCTTTCGGCGTTCCCGTACTTCCTGAAGTGAATTGCAAATAAGCAGTATCAGCAGCATTTATTTCCGGAGCAGAAAATTCTCCATCCGTTTCTGCCAATATTTCCTTATCACTTGCAATTGCAAGCCCCGCAAAAACTTTCTCCAGTTCCGGAGGAAGCTGATTGCGTAAAAAATCTACCATCGAAGTGGTTGCAATCAGCAGACTTGGTTTGCTGGCTTTCAATGTCGGCAAAAACGTTTCAAGATATGCAGTCATGTTTTGCGGACTGGCTGGTTCTGATAATGGAACCGCAAGAATTCCTCCATACAAACAACCATAAAACACCTTTACGAATTCCAAACTGTTGGGAAGTATGACCAGCACACGCTCTCCTTTTGCAATTTCACGTTTTTGCAGAGCCGTAGCTACCTGACGGGCAGCTTTATCATTTTCTTGATAATTCATGGAACCGGAAGCCCCATTGCTAACTGCCTGATTTTCACCGTCTTCCAGAAAAATAACACAGTCTCTGTCTGGATGTTCAGCTGCCCTCTGCCGGGCAACCTCCACGATATTTGTGAATTTGTCTGGTATCATATTTTTTCTATTTGCGAAATTATTCAGGGATTGCTGAAAAATACTATTATTCAATAATTTCAATAAGTAATTTAAAGAAATACTTTTTCAGCTGGCCCTGTTTAGCTGGTTGAACAGTGCTTTTTTAAATTATTTATCTTTGCAGCACAGTTTACCACATTAGGGGGTCCCCTCAAGGGAAAATATCCAGAGGGAAAGTGCAATGTTAGATAATACTTTCACTTAGTGAATTAATTTTTCTATAAACTTCAATGTTATTTCTGCAACTTCTTGAAATTCCTTGTCAAGAATAACAACATGTCTTGATTTCTCCATCCAATGAGATTCACGGACAGCAGACTGAACACCCTGGAGAATCATATCTCCGCTTTTCAAATCAACAGTTTTGTCCAGGTTGGCTTGTATAATCAGAATCGGCTGGTAAATTCGGCACAGACGCAGCTGAGTTTCTCTTTGTAATTTCAGCAGTTGTACTCCTGCTTTCAAAGGATTGACTTTGTAACCCTGCCAGGCCATACAATCCTTGTTATCTTCCACATTTTTTTGAATAGATAAGACAAAAGGCGAAGCCAGAACCCAGAAAAATGTGTAAAGAAAAGAGGAGGCCAAACGCATGGCTGGTGCAAAAAGTAAAATTCCTTTTATCTCCGGATGTTCACTGGCCAGATGCAGAGCAAGCAGTCCTCCGGCTGATTCTCCGCCAACAAATATTTGTGAACATTTTTTCTTCAGTTCAAGGTAGGCTTTTTCGCATGCAGCAGTCCATTCTGTCCGGTGAGTCTGATTCAGATTTTCCGGAGTTGTTCCATGCCCTGGAAGCAGGGGAGATGAAACAGTGAAACCTGCATTATGTAAACGTTTTGCCAGAGGCCGAACCTCAGCCGTCGTTGCAGTTAATCCGTGCAGCAAAAGAACCCCGACGTCTCCTCCCTCCAAAAAAAATGAGGTTCCTTCCAGTTCAGGATTGACCAAAGGCAAGTCCATAGTGTTGGCTGATTCTAAGGATTCAAGTTTAATAATCTTCTGACTCATTTTATTTTTATCATTAACTTTGTTGAGCAAATCAAAAGTTGCCTTTTGTGTTTTGTCTTGATACAAATTTCCGAAAGATATAGAATCAAGCGTTATCTCTTCAACTTGAAGTAGATAGTATTTTGTAAAGGTTTTTTATGATTCGTGTTCATTCACTGAGTAAAAATTTTAACAACTTGCTAGCAGTCGATCAAGTTTCATTTGAAGTCCAGCGAGGTGAAGTCTTAGGTTTCCTTGGTCCAAACGGTGCAGGAAAATCGACAACCATGAAGATGCTGACCTGTTTTATTCCGCCCAGTTCGGGAACGGCTGAAATTTGTGGTTTTAGCATTTTGAATAATCCCCTCCAGGTCCGCTCCCAAATTGGTTATCTTCCGGAAAGTGCACCTTCATATGACGAAATGCTGGTAGGAGAGTTTCTCCGTTTTGTTGCAGAAATTCGCGGTTATAGTGGGAGGGAGTTAAACCGGAGGGTTAGCATTGTGATAGAAATGACTTCTCTGGGTGATGTCAAGAATCAAATGATAGAAACTCTTTCCAAGGGCTTTCGGCAGCGTACCTGTCTTGCACAAGCTTTAATTCACGATCCACCAGTGCTGATTCTTGATGAACCTACGGATGGTCTTGATCCAAATCAAAAACATGAGGTTCGTTCACTGATTCAAAACATGAGTGAGGAACGTACGATTTTGATTTCTACGCATATTTTAGAGGAAGTTGATGCAGTCTGTACCAGAGCCATGATCATTTCAGAAGGGAGAGTTGTGGGTTACGGAACGCCTGACGAGTTACTGTCTCAATCTCTTTACCGCAACTCAGTCATCGTGAGTGTGAATGCAGAAGATCATATGCAGTTGATGAATGATTTTAATCGGCTTGATTTTGTTTACTCTGTTGAACATATCCCAGAAAAGCAGCAGGGACTGGTAACCATGCGTTTGTATCCAGAAAATAAAGACTCCATTGCGCCTCAGCTTAAGCATTATTTGTTTTCTAAAAATATACCTATTGAGCAGTTTATAGTAAATAGGGGACGAATGGATGAAGTGTTTCGCGAACTTACTAATGAAGATCGAAAAACTCTTCGCTGACAAACCGGACATTTCACTGACGGCAAAAACTTAAACCTAAAAGATAGACAATGAACGGATTTTATCCAATATTCAAACGAGAACTGCTGGCATACTTTCGTTCACCGGTGGCATATGTTTTCATCATTATTTTTTTAGCAGCAAATGCGGGTTGTACTTTTTTTATTGGAAATTTCTACAACTCTCAGCAAGCAAGTCTTGAAATCTTTTTTCTCTTTCATCCCTGGCTCTATTTATTCCTGATTCCTGCAGTAGGCATGCGCCTTTGGTCAGAAGAGCGCCGCTCGGGAACCGGAGAGTTGCTGCTCACTTTTCCTGTTCGCCTGACAACTACTGTATTTGCAAAATATTTTGCTGCATGGTTTTTTATCGGAATTTCTCTGCTGCTCACATTCCCAATGGTCTGGACAGTCCATTTTTTGGGAAGTCCGGACAATGGACCAATCATTACAGGATATTTAGGGAGCTTTTTGATGGCAGGTTCCTACCTGGCGATTGCCAGCTGCACCTCTGCTCTGACTAAAAATCAGGTTATAAGTTTTATCCTGAGCGTCAACATTTGTCTGATACTGGTTTTGTTAGGTTGGGGGGTTTTGAGCGATACTTTGAACACTGTTTTTCCAGTCTGGATCAGTGATTTCGTCGGCCAATTCAGTTTCACCACTCACTTTGACGCAATTCGCAGAGGAGTGGTCAATCTCAGGGATTTAATTTATTTTGTTTCAATCATTGTCATTGTTCTGATGTTGAATGTAGCAGTTCTTGAGTCGCACAAAGCATCATGATTCATGCAGAACTTTTTTTCTGACAAATATAAAATCTGCTTAGAGAACTTTGAACTATAAATCATGATGAAAAAAGTTTCGTGGTCCACTACCTGGGGCAGTGTTGTTCTGCTGCTGATTTGTTTGGTGGCCGTCAACATAATGGCTTATTTCATACCGTTACGTTTTGATCTGACTGAGGAGCGTCTTTACACTATATCAGAAGGTTCCAGGAAAATTTTGGATAGTTTGAAAGATCCAGTCAGGATTAAATTCTATTATTCCAGAAGCAATTCAGAGTTGCCTCCAAATTTCAAAATTTATGCACAACGTGTTCAGGAACTGCTTGAAGAATATGAAACACTCTCAAATAGCAAGGTTGTTTTGGAGGTACTGGATCCAAAACCGGATACTGAGGAAGAAGAGTGGGCACAAAAATACGGTATCAAACACATTACACTGCCTTCAGGAAACACGGTCTATTTTGGAGCAGTGGTTTCGATGCTGGATCAGGAAATGCTGCTGCCATATTTTGATCAGCGCCGGGAAAAATTCTTAGAATATGATATTTCCCAGTCCATTCAAAAAGTCAGTGCGACCTCAATTCCCAAGGTTGGTCTGCTGAGTGTTCTGAACCTCCAAGGAGGAAGGTCTATGATTCCTGGGCAGCCGCCGGCAGAAAAATGGGTTTTTCTCAGTGAATTGGAAAAGTCGGTTACAGTGGAAAATTTAACTTTGACAACAGAAGAAATTCCTGATGATATCAGCCTGTTGATTATAATTCATCCTCGCGGTTTCAGTCCCCGTTTGCAATATGCTATTGATCAATACGTGCTTCGTGGGGGGCGGTTGGTGGTCATGCTCGATCCAAACGCACGCATCGATATGGCATCACCTGCAAATCGGTTTGGTCAACAGCCGCAACTTGCCAGTGACCTTCCGGAATTGCTCAAGAAATGGGGGGTGGAATATGATGCAACCAAAGTGGTAGGAGATCATCTGCATGCCACTCAAGTCAATACTGGACAGGGTGTCATGAGTTTCCCAATGTGGATGACCTTCCGTTCAGGTTCACTGGATAAGGAACATCCAATCACTGCGCAGCTGGAAAATTTACTTTTTGTCGAAGCTGGTTCATTGAAAAAAACTGCCGACAGTTATACAGAATTTACTCCGCTGCTTTCACTTTCATCCAAAAGCGGTTTGATCGATGCTTTTCAATTACGGTTTGCGGCTCCGGATCAATTGTCACGAGATATGGAAGTCGACGGGGAAGCGAAAGCTGTTGTGGGAATCACTGCAGGAGTTTTTGCGAGTGCCTTCCCTGACGGTCAGCCGGTTAAAGAAAAAAAGGAGGGTGAGGAAAGTGAAGAAGAAACACCACTCAAGCATACACACCTGAAAAAAGCCACAGTGCGTAATTCAATATTGCTTTTCAGTGATGTTGATTTCCTTTCCGATCAATTTTCTGTGCAGAAACTCAATTTTCTCGGACAGGTCATCACTCAGCCGACAAATGACAATCTGAATCTAATGCTCAATGCTGCCGAGCATCTTTCCGGAAATGAAGCATTGATGAGCATTCGCTCACGTGGACGTTTTTCCAGGCCTTTCACACGTCTGCTGGAGATGCAGCAGCAGGCACAACAGCGCCATCAGAATGAAGAAAAACTACTGCTTTCACAGTTGAATGAAGTACAGCAGCGTTTGAACAGTCTTCTGGAATCTGCCGGTGATCAGGGGCAGAAAAAAGTTATTTTGCCCACTGAAGTTCAAGTTGAAATCCAAAAGTTCCGGGAAGAGGAACGGCAGGCACGCCGCAAGTTAAGAGAAGTCCGGAAGATTTTACGACAGGACATCGAGAAACTTGGCCAGGGATTACTCCTGCTGAATATGCTGGCAGTACCATTAATCGTCGGTATTATAGGTGTGGTTGTCTACCGCTACCGCACACGCCTCCGCCGCAAAACCATACGTTAGTATTGTCTTCCCAACTTAGGGCAGTGGAAGGATGAGGAAAAACATGGACAAGTAACATGGACTGACAGTGATGGAACAAGGTATATTGTTATGTGGAGAAAAGGAAAACCATAGAACGTGATGGGTTGGGACAAGAACGTAAAATTTGTTTTAGAGTTAAGAAATTGAGTTAGATTAGAATGAACTCACCCAGCTGAGGTAAAGCAGGTTAAAGTTCCAAGTCAGATCGCAGACGTACGGCCCAACTATGTAACCAGATTTCCTATTATCGGTTCTCAGGCGCCCTCTGAAATCACAATAGCCCTTTATCTCATGTCAACTGGTATGTCTGCAATCCAACTCTAATGTATTTTTTTGATAATTCCCTCGGACTTGGTTATCGCCACTTGAAAATGTTGGATTGAAAGACACTATCGAAAAAATAAAATTTTATAATTACTTTACATTCACTATAAGCAAGGGATTTGGTTTATGAATGATGCAAATGTATTAATCAAAAAAGATTTTTTTAGTTTGAGGTCTACTCTGGAATGGTTAAAAGACGAGAAATTGTTGATTGAGACGGATAAAGAAGTTGATCCAGATTTAGAAATTACAGGTATTCAAAAACATATGGATGGTGGTCCACCAATCTTATTTAACAATGTTAAAGGTAAACCTCATGTTCGTGCAGTCACCAACTTGTTTTCAAGCATGCAAGTAATCGACAAGATGTTTGGTTTTGAAAATCCTAAAGACAGGACAGAAAAGCTATCAAAATCTTTAAACAATCCTTTGGAATCGATTAAAATTTCTAGTGATGAAGCACCTTGTCAAGAACATGTCATCACAGATGACCTTGACGTCAATAAATGGATTACAGCCATCCGTCATACAGACCTTGAACCTGAATTAACTATAGGTTCCGGAATACGTTGCGTTGTTGGTGATTACTTTGAAGGCGGAAGCGACCTGGGATACAACAGAATGAATTTTAGATGGGGTAATGTTGGCACTTTTCAGATATCACCGGGCTCTCATATGTGGCAAGTAATTACAAAACATTATCATGATGAACAACCAATTCCGATAACGGTGTGCTTCGGTGTTCCTCCAGCATGTACTTTGTTAGCAGGTGCAGGGTTTGACTATGTAATTTTGCCAACTGGTTGTGATGAAATAGGAGTTGCAGGAGCAGTTCAAGGTGAAGCAATTAGGCTGGTGAAAGCAAAAACAGTTGATGCATGGGCACTGGCTGACTCTGAATATGTACTTGAAGGTCATATCTACCCGCGTGACAAAAGATATGAAACAGCTGAAGCAGAAGAACTTCAAGTACAAGGTAAAACATTCTTTCACCCCGAATGGGCCGGTTATATGGGTAAAGCATATAAAGCGCCCACTTTCCATGTAACCGCAATTACAATGCGGGAACCCAGTTCCCGCCCCATCATTTTTCCACTTGGGGTTCATACTGCTGACGACAATAATATTGATACAACAATTCGCGAAGCAGCCATTTATGAGTTATGTAACAGACTTCAGCCAGGCATTATCCAGGATGTGCATATCCCCTATAGCATGACTGACTGGGGAGGTTGTATAGTCCAGGTAAAAAAACGAAACCGGATTGAAGAGGGCTGGCAGCGTAATTTCCTGTCTGCAATATTGTCTTGCTCACAGGGGATGCGCTTGGCTATAGCAGTCAGTGAAGATGTGGATATTTATTCAATGGATGACATTATGTGGTGTCTGACAACACGTGTTAATCCTAAGACAGATATTCTAAACCCACTACCAGGTGGGCGTGGGCAGACTTTCATGCCAGCTGAACGTATGACAGCTGGTGAAAAAACCTGGACTGCTTCAAACACTTTGTTTGAAGGAGGCATGGGCATAGATGCGACCGTACCTTATGGTTACGAACAGGATTTTCACCGTCCAGTTTATCCAGTGGATAAAGTTTCTCCGGAGGATTTCTTCACAGATGAACAGATTAAAAAAGCAAAAAGCTTTATGAAAGGATGGGTTTTGTCATTGGCAAAAACCGGTCGCTAGCTGCTGCGAAGGTTGTGTTCATTTGTGAATTAACTCGGCCGCAATGAAAATAAATCCAAATGAAAAAAACCATATCTTTTCTTGGATTAGGCATTATCAAAGATATCAACCTGAAAAAACTTTTATTTTTAGTATTGATCAGAACATAAATGTTTCATATAGAGAAGCCTATAAAATATGTTGCAAAATTGGTAGCTTCCTAAAAGAAAGAAAGATAAAAGCCAATGATCGAATAGTCCTGTTATCGAACAATTCCATAGAACATCTACTAACATATTTTGGGGTGATGTCATATGGAGCAACGATTTGTACCATTAATGTTGAGATGAACCAAATCAATCTCAACTATATTTTAGGAAGAATAGCTCCCAAACTAGTACTGTACGAAAATATTTCCTTCCTTCCTGATACCAATTTAGACTTTGAAACTTTGCCTCTTGGGTCTTTGTCTAAATGCATTCCTGACAGTTTTTTTGAAAAACTAGATAAAGTCTCAAACGATGATTTTGGGTTGCCTGTTAATGAAACAGATGATACTGCCTCTATTTTTTTCACATCTGGAACAGATACAAAGCCCAAAGGAGTTTTAATCTCTTTTCTAAACTTGGCCAAAAACACCATTGCTATTTCTGAAAGATTTGGAATCAAAGGTGAAGACAGAATTCTTGAATTCCGCTCTTTTAATTGGATGTCGGCACAAGTGTTAAGTGGGCTGGGTTCTTTGTTCAATGGTTCAAGCCTCTTTATTGCAAAAAAATTTTCTGTTTCCAAATTTTTCAATTGGATCAGAACATTTCAAGCTACGATAGCAACAGGTAATCCTACAACTATAAATATGCTGATAAGTCGTCCATCTTCACTCAAACGCGATGAAATACCACATCTCCGTTTTTTGACTTCTAGTTCTGCGCCACTGCTTGTTGAAGATTGGAAAAGATTCGAGGGGCTGTATGGAATCCCTATTTCTCAAGGTTATGGAGCCAGTGAGTGCGGATGGATAGCGGGCAGCAATGAAAAAAATCGCCGATTAGGTTCTGTTGGCAGGCCACTTAATTATCAAAATGTCGTAATTTCAGATCAAGCGGGCAATAACTTGCCTGCAAACGTTCAGGGTATGGTTGTAATTGGACATACTGAAACACAAAACCGTTATTTTGGAGATGATGCTGAGATAAGAACAGATACTTTAGGGCGTATTGTCACAGGAGATATTGGTTACATTGATGAGGATGGATTTTTATTTCTTACAGGAAGAGAAAAGGATCTGATTATCATTGGCGGTATCAATGTTTCACCTATCGAGATTGAAAATGTGATAATGGAATTGACAGAAATAGTCGAAGCGGCTGTCATTGGAATTAAGGAGCAGATTTATGGTGAAGAGATCATTGCGTTTGTCGTTCCGGTTGCTGATGCTGGTTTGAGCAGCGATGAGGTTCTTGCCCACTGCCGACAGAAACTTGCCAGAGTAAAAATTCCAAGATCAATTGAGTTTGTCAACAGTCTGCCGAAAACAGAACGTGGTAAGCTGGATAGGAAAGGACTGAAAAAAATTTGGTCTGATTCAAAGAATGATTGAAAAAACTCAGTCTACTTTGGACTGTTTTATGTTCAAGATGGAATAAATCGAATTTCTAAGCACCTGGAAATACATAACAATCCATCTATCTGTCGTAAAGTTAGCTCAATCTGAGTCCTAACTTTGGCTAAGGAAATGTGGATTGAAATAAGATCAGCATGAATTGAAGTTATCAACTGTTCTCCCACTCAACAGTGCACTTATAAGTTCTTCAGGGTATTTTACAGTATCAAATATATTTCTCTGATCCTGATTGAGAAATCGTTCACTGATGGCCTTATCAATTAGCTGGATTAGTGGTTCAAAATAATTATTGGTATTAACTAAGACAATAGGAAGCGGATGCAGACCCAAGCGTTTCCAAGTCATTGCTTCCAGCAATTCTTCAAAAGTACCAATTCCTCCAGGCAAAGACACGACGCCATCAACACCCTCAATCATCATCCGCTTTCTTTCATGTAAGTCATTGACCACAATTAAATCATCGAGTCCAGTATGGGCTCTTTCAATAGTATTTAAAAATTCAGGTAAAATCCCAGTAATTCTCCCTCCATGTTTAATGGCACCATCAGCAAGTGCACCCATTGAACCAGCCGAACTACCTCCATAAACTATAGATATATTGTTTTGTGCCAGCAGGCTGCCTACTTCAAAGGCAGCATCTCTATAAACCTTATCACATTGATTACTGGATGCACAATAGACACAGACTTTGCTGAGTGGAGCTTTAGATGAGTCAATCATAAGTCAAAAGAGCTTCAGTAACTGGTCCAGCAAACGAATTAACAATCAAGGAACCGAAGATGGAAAATTAATAATCAGAAAGTCAAAATTGTATTTACCTATAGGAGTTCGTCAAGTCCAATGTCAACTGACGGAGAGGACTGGGTAATACGACCAACTGAAATGAAATCAACACCAGTGTGTGCAATATCACCAATCGTCTCAAGAGAAACACCACCAGATGCTTCTAATGGGATTTTATGATTTACTATCTTGACCGCTTCAACCAAGGTGGATAAATCCATATTATCTAAAAGTAGCATATCTGCTCCAGCTTCCAGGGCTTCCTTGACTTGATCAAGTCGATCACATTCAACTTCCACTTTAACTAAAACGGGTATGTTTTCTTTGACTTTCTTGACGGCTTCTTTCAGCCCACCACAGAGAGCAATATGGTTATCTTTAATCATTACTCCATTATCAAGTCCGAGCCTGTGATTTTGCCCGCCTCCACAAGTTACAGCGTGTTTTTCAAGAATTCTTAGTCCAGGGGTTGTTTTTCTGGTATCCAAAAGTTTTGCGTTTGTATTGGAAATTTTTGCAACATATTTTGCAGTTTGAGTTGCAATACCAGACATATGTTGCAGCAGGTTGAGTGCGGTACGTTCTCCCATCAGGATATTGCGGGCAGGACCTGCGATTGTTGCAATAACATCCCCGGCTGCAAGGCTATTTGAATCCTGAGCCGAAATTTCAATGTCGCAATTAGGTTCGCATTTTCTGAAAATATGAAGTGCCGCATCAATTCCGGACAGAATTAGATCTTCTCGTGCATTTAATGAAAAATTTCCGTATGTATTTTCATCAATCAAAATAGTCGAAGTTAAATCATAGTGACCAATATCCTCTTTTAGAAAAAGATTTAAATTATCTTTGATCATTTCAATATTATACATAGGCAAACATCATGTTTAGTTGATAATCACTGAATTATTGAAGATTTTTTCTTTAGTTTTAAATAATAAATGAGTAAAAAACCAATCACCAGACCAACAACTGTGATCCAGCCCAGCTCCACAAATGTACAAAAACCTCCTGTAAAAAACAATAATCTTGAAAAAAATGGCAAGCTACTGAACAGATAACCTTCAGAACCTATGGCAATGAAGATAACCCCACAAGTCACACTGACAATCACAAAAATAATGTCTGAAATTGAACCAAGCAAAAGAAGTTCCTGATTAAAAATAAAACTGAAAGGTACAAAAAACGCTACAATCGAAAAAACAACTGCATTTAAGGCAATAGAAAGAGGATTAGCATCAGCTATTGCTGATGCAGCATAGGCGGCTACTGCAACTGGAGGAGTCATAGCTGACATCACTGCATAATATAGTAAAAATAAATGTGCAGAAAGAATAGGAATTCCGATGTCATTCACAAAAACAGGACCGATCAAAACTGCTGCTAAAATGTAAGCACTAGGCGTGGGCATGCCTAACCCAAGAATAATGGTCAGAATTGCACCACAAACCAATGCAGGAAAAACATTGTTTTCAGAAAACAGGAAAACAAAATAAGAAAATTTGGTTGCTAATCCAGTCATTGTAATTCCACCAATGACTAACCCTGCCGCAGCACATGCGCCTGTAACACTAACCATCCTGATAGTAGTAGCCGCAAGACATTCATGAAAAGACTTAACGGTAATGCGTGTATCTTTTTTGAATTGTGAAACTACTATAAGTGCAAGAGTGCCAAATACAGCAACATAAGTTGGAGAATATCCTTTGACTAAAGCAATGATCATTGCAATCAAAGGGACAAGGAATACCCAGCCAAATGCAAGGGTTTCTTTTAAATTTGGTAATGAATCAGTCTGCATTGGATTTAATCCAAGTTTTAATGATCGCAGATGTACCTGTATGTAAACCCCCAGATAATAAAGGAGTGCAGGGATGAGTGCTGCAATAATGATCTGAGAATATGGAATTCCCGTAAATTCAGCCATGATGAATGCTGCAGACCCCATAATAGGAGGCAAAAGGCTCCCTCCGGTTGAAGCAGCAACCTCAACTGCACCAGCTAAAGTTCCTGAGTAACCAAGGCGTTTCATCATTGGGATGGTTATGGAACCTGTTGTAACTACATCGGAGGTAGGGCTCCCGGAAACAGTACCAAAAAGTGCGGAAGAAAAAACGGCAACTTTTGCAGGTCCACCTGGACTTTTGCCTGAAATAAGAGCAGCAATATTGAAAAAGAAGTCCCCTCCCTTTGCTTTCTCAAGAAAAGTTCCAAACATAACAAAAACAAAAGCATAAGTCGCTGCTACTCTTATAGGTATACCAAAAAGGCCGTCTGAGGTAAAAACACTAATGTCAAGAAAATGATCTAAGGTTATTTCACCGTGTCTTAATGGCCCTTCAAAATAATCTCCATAAAGATTATAGAAGATGAATAAAATAACAATGACCATGAGTCCTGCGCCAACCGTTCTCCTTGTTGCTTCAAGTGTTAACAGGATTATTAGTACAGAAAAAATCCTTTGGAGGGAAGACAAGTCAGTAAACAAACTGATCCTTGTTGAAATTTCAGGAATGCTTAAAACGAAATATATTCCAACAATAAGACTGCATGTTGCCAGAATAAAATCTATTGCGCTTGGTGTAGTTTTATCGGCAGTTGAAGAACTGCCAATCAGAACAAAAACCAGGACTAGCATTAATGAAAGGAATATTATAGAAAGCGCTAGAACATCTATTGAAGACAATGTTGCTTGATAGGTTGTCCAAATAGCAACAGTTGCGGCATAGCCTTTTACTGCTTGACCAATCCAACCATCTAATTCCCGTCTGACTCCAGTAGAAAAAGACAGAAAACCCAAATAATTGATCAATCGTCTCAAGATTAGTTTTTCAATGATTTACTTAATGAACTGAAGCGATTAATCTTGAATTGATTTACTACTCAATTTAATTCGAATAAATCAAATTAATCGAATTTATTATATCAATCTGAAGCCCCCGTTCATTAAGTAAAAAACGAAAGGGGACTTATCAAGTTTAATTTTTTGCAGTCAAGATTAACAGATTATGAATGGATCTTATGATGTTATTTTAGTCCCTTTTCTTTATAAGCTTTTATTGCACCGGAATGATAGGGTAATTCGTTCATTGAAGCCATAAGCTTGGTAGTAAACCCTTTCATTGCTTTATGTACACCTCTCATTTTGTCAGAGTGACCTAACATCGCCTTTGTGATCTGATAAGCTGATTGTTTACTCATACCTTGATTTGCAATTAAAACAGCTCTAGAAGAAAAAGTGTTAATATCTCTGTCTAACCATGGATATGAATCCGACTTAATAGTCCAGGGTTTCTGTCCAAATTGTTTGGAGATATCTCTGATGACATTATCCGGAACGTTAAGCAGAGTAATCGGTACAGCTTTTGCGATAGCCCTGATAGAACGGTGGTTAACAAAAATTGAATTGGAAAGCATATCCGCCCTCCGGTTACTCATGATCTTTGCAGCATTTTTCGAGGCTTGAAATTCAACCTTGCCGCCCCACGATTCGATATCTTTAATACTGATTCCAAGGCTCTTTAATGCTGCCTCACCTAATTGAGATGGAAGAATACCTCTTCGATTCAGTAGGAGTCGTACTGGAGGTTTTTTCTTTGCTAAATCTTCCAGACTGCTAAGCCCGTATTTATCAGAAAATTCTTTTGTGATCAACCACTGCATTGGTGCCCAATCATAAAGAACTGAAAGTACTCTGAAATTTTTTTCTGGTGATGTGAAAGGTGCCAAGCCTTTTCTAGCAATCACTCCTTCACCTACATGTATGATACCCAGTTCACACTTCTTTTCTTTAACTTGTTTGATATTGGCATAACCACCACTGGATGTTTGGTATGTGACTGTTGACCCAGGAGATGCTGCTTTTAATGTTGCATCCAGTCCTGCGCCAAGAAGGGACCACAATCCTCCAGGACTGGCTCCGCAAACAGTCAGGTTCATTCCTGCGGCATTTCCTATGCCTGGCAGAAGAAGTGCAGTGAAAGCAACAACTGCAAATTTTTTAATAATTTTTATTTTTATTAACATAATTCCTCAAATTATTTGGAGTAAAACTTAATCAATAAATGGTTGAATTGTACCCAATCCTGATCCATCTGAAAAAACAACTGTGAGATGACTAACACGCAGTTCTTGAAATGAAATAGGCGGGTCTCTCGAGGCATTAATCCTTATCTTAATTAACAAATGTGATTTTAAATACATCTTATTGTCTTGAAGGGGATTAATATTTTCTTAAATACAATACGATCGTCTAAACCAGCAACAGACTTGAAATTATGGCTAAAATCCATTCTATTTACATCAAGTTGAATAATGTTTTATAAGGAAATAAAATAATGGTCAAGG
>UINC01000994.1_pt1 | contig 47495 bp, 44 predicted proteins | sample 5385821 | NCBI WGS metagenome assembly UINC01 (sample SAMEA4666929, study PRJEB26691) | marine metagenome | isolation source: Pacific Ocean | place: Pacific Ocean | collected 2011-10-13 | reverse complement strand
GATGTCCAGCACACGGAACACGATGAATGCCGCCACGAGCCAGGCAAAGGTCTTGGGCAGGAACAGGCAGGTGATCCACATCCCGGCGAACTCGTCCCAGACTGCCCTCTTGGGGTCGTAGTCGGCCTCAGTGATTAGAGTCTGGCAGGCCCATATCCCGGCCAAGAACCCCAGTCCGCACAGAAGGAAGAATCCGATCGAATCTTCATCAAGGGGGGAGAAGCCGTAGAGCAGTACTGCAGCTAAGCTAGCCACGGTGGCCGGTGCGAGGGGGGCCAGACCAATGCCCATCCCGGTGCCCATGGCCCATCCGGCCCGGCTAAGCACGGTTGTCATTAGCCGTACCCCAGCCGGTGCAAGTCATCCTCACTCATGCCCAGATAATGCCCGATCTCATGCCAAAGGGTCACTTTGATCTCGTGTTCAGCCTCCGTCCTGCTGGAACAACTTCGCAGAATGGGCTGACGGTAGATAGCGATGCGGTCCGGCAACATTGGGTCTCCGCCCTCTCGGTCAGTCAGTGGGACGCCGCTGTAGAGTCCAAAGAGAGGACCCTCCCCGACCAATAGGTCTTCCTCGTCAGGTCCGGGCCATTCTTCGACCACCACATCCACGTTGTCCAGAGCCTGAATCACGTGATCGGGCATCTCCCGGTACGCTTGGCGCACGAGCCGCACGAACTCCCGGTTGGTCATATTGATCAACTAGAAAGCCCAACCTGCGATCTGATCTTCTTCAGGAGATCCATGTTCTGCTGGTCTGGGCCTTTGCCTTCGAAACCCGGAACTTCCAACAAGAATGGCACTTCGGCGAAAGCAGAATTGGCCATGATGGCGGCAAAGCCTTCTTCTCCGATGAAGCCATCACCAATGTTGTCGTGCCGGTCCACTCCGGAACCACAGACCCGTTTGGAATCGTTGGCGTGGACTGCCGCTACGTTAGCGCTGCCAGGACCCGAGTCCAATTCAGCCAACATGGCCTGTATTCCCTGGGGATTAGTCAGGTCATATCCGGCGGCAAAGGCGTGCTGTGTATCCAGGCATATCTTCAATCGGGGACTGTCCACCGCGTCCAATATCCAGCCCAGTTCGTCGAACTTTGCACCGATATGCTGGCCCATGCCAGCCATGTTCTCCACTGCCAAACAAGGCCCCTCAGGAGCGGTGTCTAAGACGGTCTTGATGGCCTCGGCCGCCTGAGGTAGCACTGCTTCAAAACCCCGGCCGCCGTGGCTCCCAGGGTGCACGATGACTCCGTCAGCCCCAATGTCAGCCGCCAGATTCATATAGTTAATCAATGAGTCGATGCCTTTCTGCAACGTTTCCTCGCTGGGCGTCCCCAGATTTATGAGATAGATGGCGTGTAGGAATACCGAGCCTATATCGGCGTCTATAAGACCTTGTTTAAAGCGCTCAATCTGCTCCCCAGAAACGGGTTTAAAGGCCCAAGCTTGGGGCGACGAGCCAAAGATCTGGATCGCCTCGCAACCGATCGCCTGCCCTCTGGTCACTGCGTTGCTGATGCCTCCGGCGGTGGAAACATGGGCCCCGATCTTCATATGAACTCCCGATAAATTCCGACGTCTTCCAGCCTCCACCGAAACCGAATGCGAGCCTGTACAGACGGGTCGAGCATCGCCAATTATACGTTAGCGCCGCATTGGCGGTATACGTTCCTAGGAATATAATCTGCCGGTATGAGAGCCCTTTCCGTGCAGAAATCTGGCGACTCGCCTGTCCTGGAGGTGATAGACGTACCCACGCCCGAAACCGGAGTTGGCCAAGCGCTGGTGCGGGTTACCGCTTGCGGGTTTTGCCACCATGACCGGTCCGTGATAGCCGGAGTTCTACGCAGGGGAGTCGCGCCGGGTACCATCCTAGGTCACGAGATTTCAGGGGTGATCGAAAAGACCGGCCTGAATGTCACCGGACTGACTAAGGGTGACCGGGTCGTAAGCATCCTCACTGACGCCTGTGGTAAATGCGACCGTTGCACCAACGGACGTGAGCACCGGTGCCGGTTCGGAGAGGGCATCGGGCATGGCTGCAACGGAGGGTTCGCAGAATTCGTTGCGCTCTCGGAACACAGTCTGGTGAAATTGCCCGAAGGGATCGACCCAATCGGTGCGGCGCTATTGTCTTGCCCTATGGGTGTCGCCCTCCAGGCGGTTGAGACAACTGCCCAGGTGGCCTTCGGAGAAACGGTGGTGGTCACAGGCGCGGGCGGCGGGCTAGGCACTCATGCCGTGCAAGCAGCGGCAGCTCTGGGTGCACGTGTCCTGGCGGTTTCTTCGTCTCCGGAAAAGGAGAATTACCTGCGTGAGTTGGGCGCCGATGAGGTCTTGGGAGACAAAGGCCTGGACTTCTCCGAGATGGTGATGGCCATGACTGAAGACGAAGGCGCCAACGTCGTGATTGACACCGTGGGCTCGGCCATGTTTCCCTCGACGCTCAGAAGCCTGGCCCAGTACGGCAGGTTGGTACTGCTTGGAGAGATACTTGGGAAGAGCGTCACTTTGAACCCGGCGGAAATCATCTTTCGCGACGCCCAAGTCTTGGGCGCAACTGGTGTTTCAAGAGCAACGGTGGAACGGGCGGCCAAGTTGACGCTGGAAGGCAAACTACGGGCTGTTGTAGACTCGGAATTGCCCTTGGGGCAGGCCATCGATTCCTACCGAATGGTGTCCGAGCGTAGACCCACCGGACGCATCGTCCTATTGCCTAACGCCTAAGCGGGATGATCCTCCACTGCAGGTGGCTAACGGCCGATCAGGTGCCACAACATCGTGGCTGTTGCCACCGGTTTCCGCCTAAAGAACCGGCCAATCTCTCCCCGGTCCCACATCACCAAGTACTGGCTGGCGATGAAGATTGAGCTGTAGGTCCCCGCAACCGCTCCGATGGCCAGCACCAGAAGCAGCTCGCGGATGCTGTTGCCTCCGATGAATAACATGGCCAGCAATACCACCAAGGTTGTGATGCTAGTGTTAAGCGACCGTCCCATACTCTCCACGATGCTCAGGTTAACCATGGTTGCCAGGTCCCGGTCAGGACTGCGTGACACGTTTTCACGGATTCGGTCGAACACAACGATGGTGTCATTCACGCTGTAACCGGCCACGATCAACAGGCCAACGATAAACATGGAGTTCACTTCAAGGTTGATGACCCGGCCCAAGATCGAGAATATGCCGAGAATGATCAGCAGGTCGTGGACCAGGGCCAGAATGGCGCTAACCCCGTACCGGTGTGCTTTGGGCACGCGTCGGAACGCGTACCAAACGAAGAACAGGATAAAGACCGACGCGGCGGCCAAGGCATAGAAAGCCGTCTTAACCGTTTCTTGGGCCACGATTGGTGAAACAGTATCGAACTCTACCCGGTCTCGTTCCATGCCCAAAAAATACTCTAGGTCGCTTTCAATGACCTCTCGCTCGGAAGGCTGATCACCGATGGCTTCTTTCAAGATCTCGGTCCTAATGAAGAAGTTAGTCCCGCCGATGCGCTGGATCAGCGCTTCGGAATGACCGAGCTCATTCATGCGGTTCCAGATGTCTTCCTCCTCCACCGGCTGGCGGAAGGTAACGTTCATCACCGATCCGCTGCTGAAATCGATGCCTGCCTTCAAGCCTGAATCCCCAGTGATCCAGCCCGGCGCGATGATCATGGATATGAGGCCCGGGACGATCACTATGGCAGAGACGACGAAGTACCAGCCTCGTTTACCTACAATATCTAGCACTAGCGCCCTCCTCTCGCGGCCGGGGCCGGCGTTGCTTCCTGGTTGAAGCGCGGCAATGACTCCGGTGTAAAGAGGTTGATCTTTCCACCCAGACCGATCCACGCCATCAACTGCAACAGGTTCCGGCTAACGACCACAGCGGTGAACATGCTGACCGCAACACCGATGAACAGGCTGATGGCCACACCGGTTACTAAGCCGCCGCCGAGACGGTCGCCAAACCATAGCAGTACCAAACAAGTGATCATGGTGGAAATGTTGCTGTCCCGGATGGCCGGCCAAGCACGGCTGAATCCCACTTCCATGGATGAAGCCAATGTGCGGCCAATGCGGACCTCTTCTTTCATGCGCTCGAAGATGAGGATGTTGGCGTCAACAGCCATACCGATGGACAGGATGAAACCACCTATGTGTGCGAGCTCCAAGGTGATGGGAATCATCTTGAAGAATGCCAGGACTATGATGGTGTAGAACACCAGAGCGAATGCCGCTACCACGCCGGCCATGCGGTAGTAAATTATCATGAAGATGAAGACCAGCCCCAAACCTACCAAGCCAGCGATCAGACTGTTCTTCAGTGACTCTGACCCCAGCAGGGCATCAACATCGCTCTCTTGAATCAGCCTAAGCGGCACGTCCAAGCTACCGGATTCGATCTGGATTGCCAGGGAGCGGGCTTCCTCCCTGTTGAAGTTGCCGGAAATCACAGTGCGGCCATCGCGAATCCAGGCTCTGGCCACCGGGGCGAGTAGGGTCCGGCCATCCATGATGATTGCGATCCGTTTCGTCAACTGGGATTCAGCTGTGGATATGCGGCGGGTCAGGTCGGAAAAGATATCAGAGCCCCGGCCGTTGAACTGGAGGTTCACCACCCACCCGACTCCAACCTGGTTCGTGGATGCCTCGGCGCGAGACAGGTCATCACCGGTCAGACCGAGGTCAGCGTCGCTAAATGTCGTACAGGAGCTATCCGAACAAGTCCGCTCTTTGAACTCCAACAGCGCTGTCTGGCCGATCAACGCCTTTGCGTCGTCGATCCCGCTGGTTACACCAAATTGGGCCACCGGGCCAATCTCCGTCATCAACGCTGTGAGGGCGAGGCCTTGGATGTCGCTACTTACGGTGTTCGACCGAACCCGGTATAACAACCGGTCTCTGACGTCGATCTCAAAGTCTTCGTAACCAGCCTCGGCCAACACCCTCGGGAGTTCCGTTGCTATATCTACTTCCGGCGCGGGTGGGTCTGCCTGAGGATCAGGTTCGGCGAACAAAATCTCGGTGACCGAGCCACTTGCTCCGGGGAGCTGGACGATGATCCGATCTTCACCGAATATCTGGATGATCGGCTCTTCTGTGCCGAACCTGTTGACCCGGCCCGTGATATTGTCCAGCACTCCCTTCATTTGGTCCAAGGTCGGTTTGTCGATGACGCTGGTTTCAAAGAGGGTGATCGGGCCATGGGCTTCCACCAGGGCATCGTTCAGGCCGGTCCGTCTAGGGTCGTTATCTAACAGAATATCGGTCCGAATCTGGTATTTGTTTAAGTTGATCGGGATTACTTGCAGGCCTTCTAATTCGTCGTCGTCATCGCCAAACCGCAGGTCTTGCAATGTGGTGACCAGACCATTGATGGGGACTTCATCGGCAAAGGTGACTTCAAACTTGGTGCCGGTATCGGCCTGGTAGACAAGGTGGCCACCACCCGTAAGGTCGAGACCAAGTTTAAGCCCCAATGGCCCGGTGCCATCCCTCTCGATCCGAGGGAATCCGGGAATGTCGATATTAATATCTTTGAACCCAAGGGCGGCGATGGCGATGCCCAGGATCAGGATGATCGATATGGAAAGACGAATACTACGAGACCGCATCGGCTACTGTGGGCCTTCGCTCGGAAGCCCGCCATTGGAGCTTTCCGTAGCCAGTTGTTCGGCCAGATATCTCAGTGCATTAGCAGCCATTTCCAGGGCTTGCTCCTTGGTCTCGATCTCTCCAGCGGCCCGGGCTTCTTCGACACGTTCCAACACGGCGCCAATCTCTGGCCCCGGTTGAATCTTGAAATGGGTTAACAGGTCGTGCCCAGTAATGACGCGGGTGGACGTGGGGGAAACCGGCTCACTGGTGCCTACGTGGAGGATATGTCCGACCATTCTAGCATGGTTCAGCCATTCCTCATGTACCAACTCTGGGCCTTTTGCCGCCAGATAATCGGCCAAACTTAGGTACAAAGTGTCTATGGCGACGCCGCCCACATCCCGAAAATAGCGATGAATCGCCCGATTTGTAGGCCATTCGTCGCCGTCTTTCATACCGGTAGGGCGAAGGTGATGCTCCACCATCTTGGCCACCATCTCGATGCCTTTGGCGCTGACTCTTAGCTGAGTCAAGCGTTCAGTCGCGATCTCCGCGCCCTGCTCGGAATGGCCGAAGAACCTAGTGCGTCCTGTTTCGTCTTGGGTCTTAGTCTGGGGTTTGGCCACATCGTGGAACAGCGCAGCCAACTTCAACACGGTACCCCGTGTGTGACCGTCCGTGGCATGCTGGCTGAAGTGGGCCTCGCTATCCTGAGTCCAGGGCACGCAGGAATAGATAGGTGAGTTCTGATGCCCTTTCGTGATGAGTTCCGCTGCCTCGACCGCGTGCATCGTGTGTCCCCAAACGTCCCAATAATGCATATTCGGTTGATCAACGCCTTTGGTTGACCGGAGCTCCGGCACCACTTGGTCAAAGAGGTTAAAATGGTCGAGCACTTCCAACTGCCCCTTGGCGCCGTCTAATGAAAGTATCTTCAAGAATTCCTCTCTGACCCGCTCCGGAGAGACATCGGCCAGCAACCGGGAATCGGCGGCGATCCGCTTGGAGGTGCCGGGCTCCACCCGAAACCTCAACTGTCCAGCCAAGCGAATGGCTCGCATCAACCGGCCCGGGTCGTCTTGAAAGACCTTTGGCCCTAACGCCCTTATGGTCTTAGTTGCCAGGTCAGCCCGGCCTCCTAATGGGTCGATCACCGACTTCATCGACGGCCAATCGGCCAAAGGAATGGCCATGGCGTTGACAGAGAAATCCCTCCGGCTTAGGTCTTCTTCAATGGTCCCGGAGATTCCTTCCACATCAATGTTCCATGGCCACGCATCATCGTCTCTCTGACCCGTTACGCGTACGACCCCGTGCGCCGGTCCCAATGGGACAACTGTGCCGCCAAACTCTCGGGCAATCTCCCTGGCTATGGCCTCAAAGTCTCCGGACACTGCGATGTCAATGTCTTGGCCTGGCCTGGCTGAAAGCAGCCAGTCCCGAACGAACCCGCCCACCAGATAGGCGTCGGTTCCCAGTGCAGTACAACAGGCAGCAAGTTTTTCTATCATTGGATATACGGCATGATGCAATGGGTGGATTGGACGGCAATAAGCAGCCATCGGCGGGCATAGGTCCGGCGCCGGTAGGTGACGGTTATCGTCAGTCCTCTGCGCCCGAATCAGACGTTTCAACGGCTACCGACTCAGTCGACTCTTCAGCCTCGTCCTCGCCGTCATCAAGGTCACCATCAAACTCATCTTCTTCTTCGTCATGTTCGTGATAGGTGATCTTATAAAGGCTTTCGTGGTCGACTAGGTGGTCGATGTAAAGAATACCGTTCAAATGGTCAATCTCGTGTTCCAGGGCTTGGGCCAGTAAATCTTCGGCGTTGAGCCTATATATCTTGCCGTCCAGCCCCATGGCCTTGACCCTGACTTTTTCGGAACGGTTGACCAGACCACGGTAACCGGGAACGCTCAAACAGCCTTCTTCAACTTGCCGTTCACCCTCGGCCTTCATGATCTCAGGGTTGATGAGAACCATGGGCTCTTCCATCTCCGGAGTCTCGATCACTGCCACTTTCTGAAGGGAACCCACCTGATTGGCGGCCAAGCCCACCCCTCGCTGGTCTCGCATGGTCTCAACCATGTTTTCAACCAGCTTCCTCAACTGCGGGGTAACTTTAGCCACTTTTTTTGCCTGCTTTCTCAAGATTGGGTCAGGCAGGAGACGCATGTCCAAGATCGCCACTAAGAGCACCTCGCAGGTGTCAAAATTCGGGTTAATCGAGACGCTAGTTATTATATTCAACGCTCATTACGAGTGTAAAGGCGCCTACAAGACATGCACCGGGTCAACGTCTACAGTGCAGCCTTGAGGGAATTCCATGCCCTCTATAAACCGCAGAAGCCTGCGCCCGCGAAGCGTGAGATGCCAGCGGTAACGGCCCCGTATCCGCGAGGGTATCCCTGGAGCTGGGCCGATCACTTCAATGTCGGTCAGCCCTTGGGCCTCGGCCCGTAGGGTCAGCGTTCTTCGGGTCTCCGTGGCGTGTCCCAGCGCCTGGTCGTCGTTCGGAGCTTGAAACACCAGATGGAGCATCTCGTTGAAGGGAGGGTTACCCGTTCCCCGCCTAGACTCGATCTCATATTGATATAGGGCCTGGTAGTCCTGAGCAGCGGCCGCCTGAATGGCGTAGTGGTTCGGGTTATATGTCTGGACTATCACCCGTCCAATATCTTCGCCTCGGCCTGCACGGCCGGCCACCTGACAGAGCAGTCCAAAAGCCCTTTCTCCGGCCCTGAAATCGGGGAGATATATACCGATGTCCGCCAGCACCACTCCCACGAGAGTCACGTTGGGAATATCGAGGCCTTTTGCCACCATCTGGGTGCCCACCAGCACCTGAGTGTCGCCACTGGTCAGGCGGGCCATAGTGTCTTCGGTGTCTTGGCCCGAACGGGTGGCGTCGGCGTCCAGCCGGTCAACGGTGACTCCGGGCAGCAACTTCTTGACCTCTTCCACCACTCGCTGGGTGCCGGCTCCCAGTTGCCTGATATGGGCGCCACGGCAGGACTCGCAGGTGTTCGGCATCCGGGTGCGGCGGTTGCAACAGTGGCAAAGCAGCCGATCTCGATTGGAGTGGTAAGTGAGCGAGACGGAACAGCTCCGGCAGGTGACCACGTGGCCGCAGTCCCGGCACTGAACGATGGACGAAGCGCCCCGTCGATTTAGAAAGAGGATAGCCTGATGTCTGTTGGCGACACACTCCTTCAATCCCTGGGCCAATGACCGGCTAAAGATACTGCGATTACCATCCCGCAATTCCCGCCGCATGTCGCAGACCTCGACCTGGGCCAGGCGTGAAACCCGGTCCGGGCCGGCGCTCACCCGATCGGGCAGTTCCAGAAGCGTGTGCCAGCCCCTGGTTGCGGCGTAGTAGGTTTCCACGTCGGGAGTCGCACTGCCCATGACCACCGGAGAGCCGGTGAGGCGGCCAAGTTGCAGGGCCGAGGTGCGGGCGTGATATAGCGGGTGCGTTTCGACCTGCTTGTAAGTCCATTCATGTTCTTCATCGATCACGATGAGGCCGAGATCACCCAATGGGGCGAACAGGGAGCTGCGGGGCCCTACGACCACGTCGTACTTCCCTGCGCGAATGTCCCACCACTGGTCGAACTGCTGGCGCGACGTTAGCCGGCTGTGCATCACCGCCACCCGGCCGGGGAACCAGGCATTCACCCGATCCAGTGTTTGTGGAGTCAACGATATCTCAGGCACCAGGAATATGGCTTGGCGACCCTGGCTCACAACCTGGTCAATGGCCCGCAGGTAGACCTCAGTCTTGCCGCTGCCCGTGACCCCATGGAGCAGGAAGCTGCCCGGCTTCAATTCCGGGTCTTCGATAGCCCCGCTGATCTTGGCCAGGGCTTCTTCCTGGTGAACGGTCAGCGTGTGTTGATGTCGGCCGTCCTCTGAGCTAGGTTTGGCGATGGCTGCCGTGTCGGCTCGTACCCACTCCATTGCAACCAGCCCTTTGCCGAATAGGGTTTGCCCCACTCCGTTCCCAAACTCCTTGTTGGCAAGAGCGGTCGGATATGGAGCCTTCTGTTCCCGCACCGCGGCCAGCAACCCTTCTTGGCGCGCGGGAAGCTTGGGTTCTTCAGTCTCATCAATCTTGGGCGGGGTCTCGGGCGGCCGCAGAATGAATGACTCGTACTTTGGTGCTACCTTGGGCCTGGGCATGCTCAAATTTCGCCTGACCAACCCCATGTCAACCATCCGGGAAATTTCGCGGTTTCCGTTGCCGCCCAGCAGTTTTGCGAATTCCGCCTCGTCCATCCCGGTCTTCTTTTGAGTCAACCCGATCAGCACGACTATAGATTCAGGTTTTACGTCACCGGTTTTGGCTACTGCATCTGGAACGGCCGTGATTCGGGAGCGGACATTGTCTTCAAACCCGGGAGGAAGTAAAGGGGCGATGGCGGAGAATAAAGAGCAGCGGTAGTGGGCGCTGATCCAACGGCCTAACTTGATGTGTTCGGGGCCTATCAGAGGCGATGGCTCAACCGGCTGCAATATGTCTCTCGTCTCTGGAACATTGGGCATGTCCACCAGTTCTACTACCAGACCCTGGAGCACCCGCCGCCCGAAGGGCACCCAGACAAGCTGACCGGGTTCAACTGTGAACCGGCGCGGAACGGAGTAGGAGAATGTCCGTGAATGGCCCACCACCGCGTCCACCGCCACCTCTGCGTATCTCATACTGACCATCAGAGTTTCCGCTCAGATTCAATCAGGGAGCGCACCATTCGCCGGCCTTTTAAAAATTTGCCTAAAATCAGCACGGCCCGCTGGGTGCGGGCCGTGAAACGTTTCGTTTATTGCTATTCCGGTTTTTCTTCCGGTTCCTCTTCGGCCGGTGGCTCGTCCGCAGGTTCTTCAGACGGCTCGTCAGTAGATGCCTCGGGTTCTGCTTCCGCCGCTTCGGCTACGGGCGCCTCGGCAGCTTCTTCAGCGGGGGAGTCTTCAGCCTCAGCTACCGGAGCGAATTCCATGTCGTCCGTGGGCTGTTCTTCCGCGTCGTCTAAAGGCTCTTCGACTTCCAGTTCTTCGGCCTCTGCCTCTGCGGCTGCAATCTGCCCAGCCAGCGCGGCTTCAGCGGCTGCGGCCTCTTCCTGGGCCTTTCGGCGCTGGACTGGGTTGAGTTCTTTGATCCTGGCGGCCCTGCCTTGCAGTCCGCGCAGGTAGTATAGCTTGGCACGCCGCACGTTGCCGTACCTGGTCACTTCCAGAGACTCAATCAGGGGCGAATGCAACGGAAATACACGCTCGATACCGATTCCAGCGGTTATACGCCGGACCGTGAAACTGGCTGCTGGACCTTTGCCGTTCTGTAGCCGAATGACCACGCCCTGGAAGACCTGAATCCGTTCTCTTTCGCCTTCCCTTATTCGGAAGTTCACACGGATGGTGTCGCCCGCACTGAACCGCGGAATCCTGGGGTTGGCCATTTTCTTAAGTAACTGTGCGGCGTCCATCCTGTCTCACTAACTCGCAATTTCAATACCGGACATGCTCCAGTGATTCAAGCCACAGGTCGCTGCCAGTGTATCTTTGGGATTGGTAAAGGGCGTCCGGTTACGGCCGTTCGCGAGGTCCATGTGCGGTGGCCCATTCTGATGGTGGGCGGTACTGGACTCGAACCAGTGACCTCTTGCGTGTCGAGCAAGTACTCTAACCAACTGAGCTAACCGCCCGCACGTTCGCAGTGTAACAAGGGCTACTCTGAGCAGTCAAGACAAACGGTGCACGCAGGCATGCCCTATGCTAGCATGAGGCGGCTTTGAACATCCGAACTAAACGCCTGCTACTCCGCCCACTCAAACTGTCCGACGCCCCAGACATCCAGCGTCTGGCGGGCGATCGGGACGTGGCTTCCACCACCCGCAACATCGAGCACCCCTACGAAGACGGCATGGCCGAAAATTGGATCAAGTCCTGTCAAGAGAAGGTTGACGCCGGAGATTTGGTCAACTTTGCAATCACCCATCAAGCCGATGGTTCATTCCTGGGCGTGATTGGGCTCCATCTTGATGAGTACAAACGGTCCGGGGAACTCGGCTATTGGATCGGCAAGCCTTTCTGGAATCAGGGCTACGCAACCGAAGCAGTCGAGGCTGTGATCAAGCATAGCTTCAACAAGTTAGAGCTGGACCGGGTCTACGCTGCCCATTTCACCCGCAACCCGTCCTCAGGCCGGGTCATGCAGAAAGCGGGTATGCTCCATGAAGGGTTCCTTAAAGGCCACACGGAGAAATGCGGTAAGCTCGAGGACCTTGAGCTCTACGGTGTGACGCCTGAACAGTTCGAGAGCCTATCGAAGGACGCGTATCAGTCAGGATCGTAACCACTGGTCACCTCCTGTAGTGCGGCATCACCTCATTGGTGAACAACTCAATTGAACGCATCGCCTGCTTGTGGCTCAAGTCACCCCATTGAAACGCCCCAACGAAATAGTTGGCGCCGGTGGCTACGTACTCATCCATGTATTTGAGGATAGTGTCCGGCGATCCCGCTACGGACCCGAACCCAGCGCCGCCACTTCCACCCTCTGCCACTCGTCCCCGCAGGTTTTTCCGCCGCTCCTGACGGTCCATGTCCTCCAGAGATGAGTCGAGGTCGCGGCGTTTTTCCTGAGGAAGTTCTCGGGCTGGGACTGAGGCCGGACGCGGGTTCATTCCTTCACCTTGAAACTGGGTCAGGCCCCGCCGCTCCGCCTCCAACCGCCGGGGAGTACCCAGGTTCCAGCGGTAGTGCTCCCAGGCGGGCTCCGCTTGTTTCATGGCTTCCTCATCTGTGTCAGCCAGCAGCAGGTGGACCACCAACCCAATCTTGGGCTCCGTCCCTTGGGCAGTCAAAGCGCCGACTCCCTGGTGTTTTTCCCATTCTCGGTGATAGCGGGTGACATTGGCTTCAAAACTGTCCAGGCCGCCGACGATGATGGTGTTCATGCCGTCCATCGCCGCCGTCTCCACGTTCCGCATGTACCAAAAGGGAGGCATAGGTTCCTGCAACGGCCTGAGACGCATAGGGAGCTCGTCAAAGCTGTAAAACTCGCCTTGATGGGTCAAAACATCGTTAGACAAGCCGTTCTGCACGGCGGCCAAGGTCTCACGGTAGCGGGCGTAGTTAGATTCCACGTCCGAGTCTTGGCCCCAAAAGAACGCTTCAAATACCCCGCCCCGGCCGACGCCGATCTCCAGGCGTCCGCCGCTCAGGTGGTCCAGCATGCAGTATTCCTCAATGAGCTGCACGGGGTGGTGTAGCGGCAACACGCAAATGCCAGGCCCGAAACGGATGTTGCTGGTGCGCTGGGAGACCGCGGCCAGAAAGACGTTCTGGGACGGGGCCAGGCTGTGCACTGCCGGGGTATGGTGCTCGGCCAAGTGGTACGCGTAGTAACCGGCCTCGTCCAACAGTTCGATCTGTTCCATGCGCAGGTTATAGGTCTCTTGAAGTCCCAAGCCTGGAACAGGCTCGATGTGATCGAACACCCCAAATTGAAGGGCCATCTGCCGTATCTCCTGAGAATTTAATTGGTTTTCCCAGTCTAAGTTTACTATCACCGTCAAACCAAACGGCCTAGTCCCGCCCTATCTCACTGGCCCTGGCCAGCCGCCTTTCCGAACCCGTTCCAGCCAGCGAGGTACGCCAACCACCTACCAGGAAGACCAACGCCGCCAGCACCCCTAGTGACGACCCGATAAGGAACACATCCTTGAAAGCCTTTATGAAGGCTACCCCTTCGGCTTCAGCCCCCACTGCCAACTCCGCCAGGTGGTAGTCGCTACGCCAACCGAATATTCCGCCTATGATCGCCACTGACAAGACTCTTCCGCAAGACTGGGAAAGGGAAAGCGCGGCCCCGGCGGTGCCGAGCCGGTCAGAAGGGACGCTGCTCAACATCAGCGAGTATGTCGCAGCCTGGAACAGCCCAAGCCCAGCGCCGACTATTCCCACCCGCACGGCCACGTGCCCCAAACTTGATTCCATATCCAAGAATCCCATATAGAGAAGTCCGGCAGCCATTATGGCTAACCCCCCAACCCCCACCGGTAAATAGGTGGTCCGGTCGCAAAGCCAACCTCCGACTCCGGAGGAAATCGTGTTTAAAAATGCCAATGTGGCTAGCATTAACCCTAGAGTAAGCGCACCGCCGCCCAGGCTGTCGGCCACATAGAACGGGAAGATGAACCAGATTACAAACACGCCCAGGTTAGCCAAGAACATACTCGAACTGGAGATTATAAATACGCGAAGCCGCAGCAGATAGCCCGGCAAGACCGGCCAATTGGCCGTCCGTTCGACACGCCAGAACGTGCCCAGAAACACGGGAGCCAATGGCAACAGAGTAAGGACCACCGGCGACGTCCAACCCAGGGAACGGCCCAATCTCAAGCCGATAATCAAGCATAGCAGTCCGCCGACCAGCAACACCGCTCCGGCGACGTCGAACGCAGGTCCTTGGGAATCCACGGCCCGGCGGCGTTCCAAGACCCATATTCCCAGGACGATTGCCATCAACGCAAAAGGTGCCCGGCCGAGGAAGATCCACTCCCAGCCGATCCAACCGACCAGCAGTCCGGCGCCGATGGTCCCGGCTAGCATGCCCAGAGCTTGGCTCCCCACCGCGAACCCCATGCTCAAGCCTCGCCGGTGACTGGGAAACACTCCTGCGGCGATGGCCGGCGAAACCGCGAACAGGCATCCGGTGCCCAACGCCTGCAAAACCCTGAACCCCACCACCGTTTCCAGGTTTGGGGAAAATGCGATGGCGAACATGGCCGCCAGATAAGTCGTCGCACCAAAGATGTAGACCGGTCTGAGGCCGAACCGGTCGGCAAAACTCCCAGCCCCCATGACCAAGGCCGCCTGGGTGGCCACGAACGCAACGATCACCCACTGGATGCTCTGTAGGTCGGCGTCCAAGTCTTCGGTCATCGACGGCAGCGCCACATTTAGCGAGGTGTCCAAAGCAGCCAAAAACATACCCAGAGTTGCAGCAGCGGCCACCAACAATCTGGTTCTAGTAATGGTCTCGCTTTCTAGAGGTAGTGTCATAGGTACCGGATTTTACCCTTTCTGATTTGAAAGTCGATATGCGCCAGCCCTTACTCTGATTGCAATGACCTGCCGCTTGTGTTAAAAATCCAATGCAATTCAGCCTGCAAACCGGCGGGCTGGCACGCTCAAAATCTGCCGGCAGATTCGCGCCTGCATACGCTCAAACCGCCCAGGAGGTTGCCCAGTGGTAGAAGATTCCGGAAGATTCGATGCCTTGCTGCAAGAGGACCGAACTTTTCCTCCTTCCGAGAAGTTCAAAGCCCAGGCCAATATCGCCAACCCCGGCGTCTACGATGAAGCCCTGCGAGATCCAGAAGCGTTCTGGGCCAAGTTTGCTGAAGAACTAGACTGGTTTAAGAAGTGGGACAAGGTACTAGAATGGGACCCGCCCCACGCTAAATGGTTCATCGGCGGCAAGATAAACGTTTCCTACAATTGTCTGGACCGCCACCTGACCACCAGCCGCCGCAACAAGGCCGCATTGGTGTGGGAGGGTGAGCCGGGCGACCGCCGGGTCTACACCTACTGGGACCTCTACCGAGAGGTCTGCCAGTTCGCAAACGGGCTTAAGAGCCTGGGGGTCAAAAAAGGCGACCGAGTCACCATCTACCTGCCCATGATTCCCGAGTTGCCCATCTCCATGCTGGCCTGCGCCCGCATCGGCGCCGCCCACAGCGTGGTGTTCGGTGGCTTTAGCGCTGAATCCCTGCGCGATCGGCTGATCGACTCCGAGTCCAAGATCATGATCACCGCCGACGGCGGCTTCCGCCGGGGCGGCATCGTGCCGTTGAAACAGAACGCCGATGACTCTTTGGACCAAGAGGGTGGCGCGCCAACTGTAGAGAAAGTGGTGGTGGTGCGCAGGACCGAGACTGCCGACGACAAGATGGTGCACGGCCGGGACATCTGGTGGCACGACCTCATGGAGGACCAGCCCCTCACCTGCGAGCCGGAGCAGATGGACAGCGAAGACATGCTCTACCTACTCTACACCAGCGGCACCACCGGCAAACCCAAGGGCATCGTCCACACCACCGCGGGATACTTGTTGGGCACCTACGCCACGTTCAAGTGGATCTTCGACATCAAAGAGAACGACACCTACTGGTGCACCGCCGATATCGGCTGGGTCACCGGCCACAGTTACATCGTCTACGGCCCTTTGGCCAACGGCGCAACATCCGTGATGTATGAGGGCTCGCCCGACTATCCCGACCGGGACCGGTTCTGGGCCGTCGTCGCCAAGTACGGCGTGACCATCCTATACACCGCGCCCACGGCGATACGCACCTTCATGCGCTGGGGCGAGAGCTATCCACAAAAACACGACATGTCGTCGCTTCGCCTTCTGGGATCGGTGGGTGAGCCCATCAACCCGGAGGCCTGGATCTGGTACTACGAGAACATCGGCGGCAGTCGATGCCCCGTGGTCGACACTTGGTGGCAGACCGAAACCGGCAGCATCCTGATTGCCCCTCTGCCCGGCATAACCATTCTGAAACCGGGCTCAGCCACCAAGGCCTTCCCCGGTATCAATGCCGAGATTTTGGACGAGCAAGGCAACCCGGTGGGTCCAGGTGGTGGTGGCTACCTGACCATCAAAGGGCCTTGGCCGTCCATGCTACGCACCATCTACGGTGACCACGACCGGTTCGTTGAGCAGTATTGGTCGCGCTATCCGAATATCTACTTCACCGCCGACGGCGCCAAGTTGGACGAGGACGGTGACTTCTGGTTGTTGGGCCGGGTGGATGACGTGATTAACGTTTCCGGGCACCGCATCGGCACCATGGAAGTGGAGAGCGCGTTGGTGGACAACTCCAAGGTCGCAGAGGCTGCCTGCATCGGCAAAGCCCACGAGATCAAAGGACAGGCAATCGTCGCTTTCGTAACCCTGAAAGACTCGGTGGCAATGTCGGATGATGTCATCGTCGAATTGAAAGCCCATGTGGCCAACAAAATCGGACCCATGGCGCGCCCCGACGACATCATCTTCGCCGCCGAACTGCCCAAGACACGCAGCGGCAAGATCATGCGGCGGCTACTGCGGGACGTGGCGGAAGGGCGGGCGCTTGGCGATACCACAACCCTTGCCGACCCAGCAGTGGTAGACTCTCTAAAAGAACAATATGGCGACGAAGAATAGGTTGCTGGTAATCCATAGCATCATAACAACTACCCTAAAAACTTCCATGAAACATACCCTGATGGAGGGTGATACAAATGGCGAGTTATAAGAAACATGAGGCCCAGGATTGGGCTTGGGAGACCCTCAAAGGGCAGTGGACAACCCTCATCACTCCGTTCACGCCTGACAACCAAGTTGACGTCGATGGCGTGAAACGGAATGTCCGCCACATTCGCAGCCTCGGCACCACCGGCGCCGGCTGCACTTGGAACATGGGCGAGTTCTGGGCCCTATCCTACGACGAGCGGATCCAGGTGATGGACACCGTTGCCGAAGCTGCTGAAGGCAGTTGGCCCATCGGCGCTCACGTAACCGACACCAACATTAACGAGACGATCTCTTTGGCCCAGCACGCAGAAGGCAAGGGCTTCGACCTGCTGATCGTCGCGCCGCCCTACATGGCAACCAAAACCGAGGACCAAGTAGTTGAATACGTCCAGCTGTTGGCCGACAACACCAACCTTGCCATCATGTTCTACAACTCACCTCAGTTTGGCATCATCATGAGCCCCTACGGAATGGGCCAGTTGTGCGCTATCCCGAATGTGGTCGGGATCAAAGAGGCCAGCTTCAATCAGCAGATTTCCATTGAAACCCACTTGTCTTTAGGCAAGGACCACGTTATCAGCACGCCCGATGAGTGGATATACTTCAAGGGCCAGGAACTCGGCATTCAACAGCAGGTGATGTTCGCCAACACGTCCGACTGGAGATTCGACGTTCCAGGCGCCAACAACTATGTACAATGGATCGACCGCGCCTGCAAAGGCAACCTGGACGAAACGTTCTACGATAACAAGCTCCGCCGGTTGAAAGAGCTATCCGACACTTGGTGGACCAAAACCCAGACCAAGTTCAACGGCGCTTTGCCGGTTGCCATGGTCAAACACTGGGCCGAACTCATGGGCATGTCCGGCGGCCCAGTGCGTCGCCCGTTATTCGATTTATCACCTGTGGAGAAATCAGAGTTGAGAGAAGAGTTAGAACCCCTCAAGCCCAAGCCCCCGGTCCCCGCTGTGCCAGCAAAGTCCCGTGGCGCATGGTTAGATGGCAACAACAACTTCGCTTCTGGCATGCTGCTCATGGTCAGCGTGCAGAACATGGAAGAGGCGATGGAAGCCGAGCAGGGCGGCGCCGATATCGTCGACGTGAAGAACCTGCAAGAGGCCTTGGTCGGCTCCGGCCACCCGAATATCGTCAAAGCTGTTCGCGGCATCATGCCGGTTGAGAAACACGTTAGCGTAACGCTGGGCGTAGTTCCCAACCAACCGGGCACGGTGGCCATGGCCGTTTACGCAGCCGCCATGATGGACGCTACATCCGTGAAAGTAGGCTTCCAAGAAGCCGAATACGACCAGGCGGTCCAGGTCCTGAAAGAGTCTCGGATGGCCCTGGAAGGCTTCAACACCAAGCTGGTCGGCTCGGTCTTCGCCGACAACGTCCTCTTCGAGAAGGGGTTGGACCCTCTTTGCATGGTCGACTTGGCGAATGACGGCGAGTGCGATGGGTTCCTGATAGACACTCTAACCAAGGACGGACGTAACATCTTCGATTTCATGTCTGAGGACATCTTGAAGGACATCGTCCTCAGGGGCAAGGAGCTCGGCATGAGCACCGCGTTGTCCGGCCACCTAAAGCTTGCTGACCTGAACGAATTGTCCCGCATCAACCCCGACATCGTCGGCGTCAGAGGCGCGGTCTGCGGCAACGGAGAGCGTGACCGGGCCGTAGCATGGGAAGCGGTTGCCGAATTCAAGCGGCAGGTCGATCTCCGAAAGAGCGGAGAGGTTGACGTACATGACGGCGAGGTTGTGCCGGTCAGCGGCTCTAACGGCTGGGTTGTGATCGATGGCCGTGGCAAAAGCTGCGCTGGCGTCATCGCCGCCCTGACCAAGCAGGTGGATGGGGATAAAGAGTCCTTCGTTGAAGCCATCCTAGCCGACGCCCTGAATATCTACGATGTCACCCTCTGGGCTGAGAAAGCCGGACACGAGGTCTTGACCAAGCGGTCCGACCCCGACGGCACCACTCGGGTCCTCATCCGCCCGTAACATCAATCAAAGCCAGCTAAACTGAATAAAGACGTAGGGGGCACGGCAATGCCGTGCCCCCTACGTCTTTAGGTCAACTTCCCCGGCGGGCCAAATACCCGCTACCACCGGCAGGTAATAATCGCGGTTGTGCCGCTACTATCGCTGATCAGAACATGAATACTGGGTCGTCGTCCCGGTTGATCCGGTCTTCGCTTGCTAGCCCGTCCCGTTGGAACTTGGTCAGAGAGAACATGTTCCGGTGGCTCACACCGTCGTAGTATTTCAGAGATTTGGACAGCCGCCGGGCAAGTTGCGTATCGACTTGCTCCTCTGGGTTCTCAGCGAACGGTGTGTCGGAAGCGATGGTGAAACTCCATAGCGTCTGGAACGCCGGGATATGCACTTGAGCGGCCGTTGTGTGGGTAAAAAGTGTACTCAGCGTATTGAAGATAGTGGTGAAGCACTCTTTGTAGCTGAGCAGTCCGGCTGGGCCTGACTGTGTAACCAGCACACCACCGGGATTCAGTCGAGATTTGGCCGCCGAGTAGAACTCCTGGGTGTAGAGCAGAGCGGCGGTTCCGCCATCCAACGGGTCAACCAGGTCAAGGACAATCACATCGTAGAAGTCGGATGTGTTCTCCAAGTAGCCGCGGCCGTCTTCATGGAGCAGATGCGTGCGGGAATCGTCAAAGCTGCCTTGGTGATGGTTGGGGAGGTATTTGCGGCAAAGCTCAACCACTTCCGAGTCCAAATCAATCATCGTCGCGCGTTCCACAGAGCTGTGGGCCAATACTTCCCGGAGTGTGCCGCCTTCGCCGCCGCCGCCGATGAAAACCTGCTTTGGTTCAGGGTGGCAGAGCATCGCCGGATGCACCAGCGATTCGTGGTAGATATGCTCGTCCCGTTCGGTAGACTGGGTTTTGCCGTCGAGTACCAGGTGACGGCCAAATAGCTCTGAGTCCAGGACTTCTACTTTTTGGTACGCCGTCTGGCCTGAATAATAGACCTTTCGCACCTTTAGCATCATAGACAAATCGGGGTAGATTTCCTCGGTGAACCAATCGCCGGACATGACCATCTGTTAGTGCGGGCCCGGTTAGAGTCCCACGGCCTCCTGGACGACCAGACCCCGTTCTATCTCTTGAATCTCAGGGTTACGGCATTCCAAGGCCTCGGCCAGCTTGGTAGCGGCCTCCCTGGCCCGGAACGATGTTCCACAGGAGAATATATCCGCCGCCGCATAGCCATATTCAGGCCATGTGTGAATGGAGATATGAGATTCGGCAATAGCCAAAATTCCGGTAACGCCTTGAGGCGAAAAATGGTGGAAGGATTCACCAACGATGGTGGCGCCTACGTCTTGGGCCGTCTCTATCATCGCGTGGCGAATGTATGAAAGGTCATTGAGTAGTTTGGGGTTACAGTCCTTCAGTTCCAGTAAGAGATGACAACCTAGTACTTCCAATCACCTGTCCTCCTAAGATTATTGGTTGGTTTGAGCGCAACAATGAAACATTCTATATGCCCAATCATGACTAGGCAATACCCCCACCAAGAAGCCTTGTTTTGGCTGGTATTCAGCCTAATCGTGGTCGTTTCACCGAAACGATTTTTCGGCGGCTCTGATTTAAGGTAATCCCGTGCTAGCGTTGAAACTAACCAAAGTATTCGGAGGCGCTCTCAAATATGGCTTTGGGCAGTACCGGCGCCGGCGGGATTTCAGCCGCGAACGCCGGCATGATTCTTCTCGTGGAAGACGATAATCGGACCTCGCGCCTTGAACGTTTCGTTTTGGAGCGGGCCGGTTACAGGGTTACTCACGCTTTCTCTGGAGAGAATGCACTGGAGATGTTTCCGAACTTCACTCCGTCGCTGGTCCTACTTGATGTGATGCTCCCTCAGATGGACGGTTTCGCAACCTGCCAAAAGATCCGCGAATGTTCGCAGGTGCCAATAATCATGGTCACCACCATGAACCCGGGCGAAGACAAACTCCGGGGGAGATTACTAGAGAGACCTATTGGTCGACTTCAGCGGCGGCTCATTCTCTGAGGGCAGATACACCTGGCCTACAGCCCTAATTTCAATCAAAGACACCTATAGCGGGCCGGCGACGGACGATGCAGGCAACAACCAAATCACATCGGCGCAGGTGTGGGTAGGTGACGCAATCGGGGTAATCAACACCTGGAACATACAATAGGACCTACGACAGGTTGACGACAGGGCTCACGATAGGACCTACGACTGGGTACGATCTTGGTCAAAAAACCGGATTACTCGTCTTCAGGCCAGCCGGTATCCATCTCTTCTTCATCGATGAGATTTTCTTCGTCATCTTCATCATCGTCCGAATCGTCTTCTTCCCGCATGAACCGGGCCACGGTCTCGTTCAGAAGAACCCGGTCTTCTTCTTTGGCTTTGTATGGGAAGGAGCACACGTTCTGAAGGCTTCGATGTTTGAACGTCTCCCGGATGATAACCGACACTTCCTGGCCGTTCACCGTCACGACCGCAGCGGCGTATTTGTTCCCTCCGTCAATCAATCGGGAAATCCTGTTGCCCAGCTTGGGCTCCAAACGGCCCAGTAAATCACCTTCCAGTGTCCGGACGATTACCGTGTTCTTATCCCGTGACAGGACAACGCGGTCGCTGGGAGACAAGTGCAGAACAGCCTTGTTGGCCGTGGTATTCCGAAGAATGGTGGTGGCGGATTTGCCGCTCTCTTCGATGAAGATGTGCGGCGCTCCAGTGGTTTTCTTGGTCTGCTTAGGGTTACCTGGATTAGCCGAATCCGGGTTCGCAGTCAACTGGTCAAGCCGGGCCAGGTTCTTCTTAGCTATGTTGTTGTACGGCGCTACTTCGCAGGCCTGGTTCAGCACGGCCCGCGCGTCAAGGTAGCTGCCCAACTCGATCAGTGCTTTCACCAGGCGGTTCATCGCCTCAACATCGTCGGGGAACAACTCCAAGATGGCCTTGTTAACTTCTGTGGCGCGTTCCCATTCGCCCTGCAAAGCAAGGTTCACAGCCTCGCGACTGAGGTCTCGTTTCAACTTCACACTGCCAGGTGTGCGTATAGCTTCCGAATCCATCCCGTCTCCTGTCCAGTACTGCATCCCCGTTTACCGACCCCCAACCAAGGACCGCATCCCCGGGGGACAAACCCAGACAATCCTAGAATACCCGCCGGATTGCCTCTGTCCGTTGGAAACAAATGACGGCGCTTGGACCGTCATAAAACCGAGGCACGTTTCATGCCTAGTATCTTACTAGTAATTACACTATCGCTTCGGCAAAGGTCAAGCCTAAACCACAGTGATTTTTGAAATTCCCAACTGCTTCTAACCACCCCCTCAAACGAGGCAATGTCAAAACAGGGACACACCCAGGGCAATGCTGGCAAATACTACGGAGCGAAATCGAGTTTGGGTTACAACAGATTGCGGTGTCGCCACAGAATCTTGAACAGGTCAAGCGTCATCGCCAATGCGTCTCTCAATGGCCGCACTTTACTTTGAGGGCGGTAGTACCAATCAACACCTACCTCAGAATATGTCAGACCCCGTTTACCTGCTAGATGAATCAATTCCACGTCAAAGGCGAACCCGTCCAGCGTGAGGCGGGGAAATAGGTCCTGGACTGCGTCGGCCCGGAATACCTTGAAACCGCATTGTGTATCGGCCAGACCGGGCACAGCGAGGCTGCTGACTAGGCGGCTAAAAATTCGGCCCATGATGTGGCGGCCTGCCGGTTCCCCGATCCTGACTGCGCCATCAGCTTCACGCGACCCCAGCACGATATCCGCCATAGGTCCCGTTGGAGGCAAGAGCCGCTCAACCTGCAGAATGGGAACCGAGAGGTCTGCGTCGCAAAGCAATCGGAACTCGCCCTCGGCGGCCAGCATACCGTTCTTCACCGCCCAACCCTTGCCTCGGTGCTGAAGGTGGAGTATTCGCACGTTGGGGTGGCCTACGATTGCCTGGCCAACTAGCCCTACAGTGCGGTCGGTGCTCCCATCATCAGCCACCACGACCTCCCACGAGTAATCTTGACCCTGAAGATACTCGATCACTTTGGAGAGGCTATCGGCGATTCGGGCTTCTTCGTTGAACGTGGGAATCACAACTGATAGGAACAGCTGGGACAAGGGCCTACTCCCTATGGGCCAAAGGCTGAATGGGACGGGGGTCTGGCGCCTGGATCCTAATTCCCGTCCGCCGGGTCTGGCTCGTCCAATGCAAAGCCTCTGTGGAGCAGCCTAACAGCTTCTTCAGCCTGCTCCTCTCTGATGATGCAGGAGATACGTATCTCAGAGGTGGTGATCATGTCTATATTCACCTTTCCGTCGGCCAGCACCCGGAACATGCGAGAGGCGTAACCGGGCGTGTGCTGCATCCCGGACCCCACCACGCTCACTGCCGCCAGACCCACTTCGCTGATCAGGGCGCCGGAGCCGATCTCTTTGACAAGTTCTTCTACCTTGGCCATGGCTGCGCTAAGGTCATCGCCGCTGACCGTGAAGCTAATGTCGGTTGTCCGGTCTTCGCTGGTGTTCTGGACGATCGTATCGACGCTGATACCGGACTGGGCTAGCGGTTCAAACAGCGCCGCTGCAACGCCGGGGCGGTCAGGAACGCTGCGCACAGTGATCTTGGCCACGTTTTTTGTACAGGCGATACCGGTTGCTTTGATTCTACTTTCCATCTCTACCTTGTCCGCATTACCGTGTATCAGAGTACCAGGAGTCTGATTGAAGCTGGAAGCCACATAGATCGGCACATTGAAGACCGCGCCCAACTCTATGGACCTTGGGTGCATCTTCGCCCCGTAGTTCGCCAACTCCAGCATCTCGTCGTAACTGATCTCATCCAGCTTGCGAGCCTCGGGGACGATCCTGGGGTCAGCAGTGTAGATTCCGTCCACATCGGTGTATATCTCACACCGGTCGGCTTGGAGGGTCGCCGCCAGCGCGACCGCGGTGGTGTCGGAGCCGCCCCGCCCCAAAGTGGTGATGTCTTCGTCCTCGGTTATCCCTTGAAATCCCGCGACCACAACGATACGGCCCTCTCCTAGCTCCTGCAGCATCCTAGCGGTGTCCACTCGGTCGATCCGGGCTTGACCGTGGCTGGTATCAGTGTGGATACCTGCCTGGGAACCGGTGAGACTGACCGCTTCTTGACCCAGGTCTTCCAACGCCATCGTCAACAGGGTGCAAGCGACTAACTCGCCGGTGGACAGCAGGAGGTCCATCTCACGGGGATGGGGTTGGCTGGAAACGGAACGGGCTAGGTCGATCAGGTCGTCAGTGGAGTCGCCCATGGCGGAAACCACAGCCACCACACCAGTGCCTTTCTTCCGAGCATCGGTGATGCGGCGGGCTACGCTCTTGATCATATCGGCGTCGGCAACAGACGAGCCGCCATATTTATGGACTACTAACGACATGATGTGCCTATTCTTGTCCAATCAGGTGGGCGCCCCGCACCGTGGGCTGAGTGACACTAACGCTGCCCTCAACGCTGGCCTGACGGGCGGCTTCGGCCATCTCATAGGCCACGGTCATCTCCCGGCCCTGGGTCAAGGCCAACACGGTGGAACCGCTGCCGGACAAGAAAACCCCAAGCGCTCCGGCATCCAAGGCGGCTTTAAAGATCACCTTCATTGCAGGGAACAGCGGCTGCCGATATGGCTGGTGCAGTAAGTCTTGGGTAGCGATGGCCAAGTACTCCGGGTGATTAGTGGCCATACTGGCCACCAGAAGCCCAACACGCCCCATATTATGTACAGCGTCGGCCATGGTTACCTTTTCTGGGAGAACCGCCCGTGCGTCCTCGGTGGTTATCCTAACTTGGGGAACAAAAACCACGGCGTGCAACCCCGGGGGCACGTTGATTGGGACTGTGTAGAGCCGGCTGCCTTCTTCCGTTTTGTCGGAGATGACCAACTGCATACCGCCCAAGACCGCGGCGGCGACATTATCCGGGTGGCCTTCGATCGTCGCAGCCATCTCAAGCAGGTCATTGGGGGTATAATCCTGGGAGCAAATGGCGTTGGCCGCCACCAGTCCGCCGGCGATGGCGGCAGCGCTGCTGCCCATCCCTCGGGCCAGGGGAATGGCATTGTCGCAGCGGATGCGGACCAGCGGCATCTCCTGCTCAGCGTCTTGGAACAGAAACTCCATGGACCGGTAGACCAGATTATCCCGCCCGGTCCCCAGTTCTCCGGCTCCCTCGCCGGTCACTTCAACCACCGGTTCGCCGCTGTCTAAGACCTCGATTTCAATGGTATTCCAGACGTCGAGGGCCATACCCAGGCAATCGTATCCAGGTCCCATATTTGCGGTGGTGGCTGGCGCTTTGACGCGGACTAGAGTCATCCCGATATTTCCGGCCAATCTTTACCGCCCATCCGTCTGGCTGGCGGCGTTTCGGAGATTATCGCCGCCCAAGCACGAAGGATTCAACCCAAACTCAGACGGGAAGTAGACTCTACTCTAACATCAAATCAGCAACAAGCCCGGCTTGGAACGATTCGGGAAAAGTACTGTCATAGGGGCGGACCCAACTCCAGAATTGGCGGCGACGATGGCACAGAACCAATGAGGCCGGCAAGCGGATAGCGAACCGTGACCCGTCTGAAATTCTGGAGTGCCGCCGGGGGATTGCCCGGGAGGGCCGATCTAGTCTCCGCTGGTCGCGGGCAGCCGCCCGTTAACGTGGGCGAGAGCGACGGTCAAATAATCAAGGGCCAACCTGGGCAGCAGAAAGAGTTGGCGAACGCTCTCTTTGGCTGCCACGCCGATTCGGGCCCTCAGGGCTTCGTCTTGAAGTAATTCCACCAGCCTCTGGGCGCATTCATCGGGCGAAGACACCAGGAATCCGCTCACGCCATTGTTAAAAGGTTGGCTTACTCGACCGTCACTGATTTCGCCAGGTTCCTAGGTTGGTCAACGTCCCGGTCCCTGAGCAGCGCGATGTGATAGGCCAGCATCTGCAGCGGAACGGTGATGAGCAGGGGGATGAGATGTTCCGGCGCCTCCGGGATGTACAGGGCGTGGTCAACATCCGCAGACAACTGAGAATCTCCCTCAGTTAGCACGGCGAGTACCCGGCCATCCCGGGCCTTAACCTCTTTAACGTTGTTAACGACTTTGTCGTAAAGGAAGTCCTTGGGCGCCAATGCCACGGTGGCCATCGCATTATCGATCAGCGCGATTGGTCCGTGCTTCATCTCTCCCGCGGGATAGCCTTCCGCATGGATGTAACTAATCTCTTTTAATTTCAGGGCCCCTTCAGCGGCGATGGGCGCATTCATTCCTCGTCCCAGGAACAGGAAATTGTCGAACTGCGCATATTCTTGGGCCAAGTACTGGTATACCCCGCCATTGGCTACAAGATCACCCAACAACCTGGGGGCCTGCGCCAAACCGTCTACCAGTTCTTGTCGTTTCGCTGTGTCCAAAACTCCCCTGGACTGGCCTAGGAAGATGGCCAGGAGGGTCAATATGGTCAGGGAGGCCACAAAGGTCTTGGTGCTGGCCACGCCAATCTCGATCCCGGCCCGCATATAAAGAGTCCCATCGGCTATGCGGGATGCCTGGCTACCCTCTGAATTGCAGATGGTGATCAACTTTCCACCTTTGTCCTTGACCATCTGCATCCCGGCTACGGTGTCGGCCGTTTCGCCCGACTGCCCGATGGACACAACCAAAGTCCCTGGGCCGATGTACGGGTCGCGGTACCGGAATTCAGATGCGCTTTCCGCCTCGGCGGGCAGACCGCTGTAGCGCTCCACCAGGTGGCGTCCTACCTGGGCGGCGTTTAAGCTAGTGCCACAGCCTATAAGCATCACCCGGTCCAGGTCGGCGATCTCCTGAGGCGAGAGTGGAAAATCCGAAAGGTCCACCCGGCGAGTTTCAAAATTGACCCGCTCGCGCATGGCGCTGGCCACCGCCTGTGGCTGTTCCATGATCTCTTTCAGCATGAAATGCTGGTACCCAGCCTTGTCCACCAAGACCTCTTCCTGAGAGACCATCCGGGGCTGCTTGTCTATGTGGTTCCCTTCCAGGTCTTGGTACTCAACTTTGTCCCGGGTGACCACCACCATTTCGCCGGTTTCCAGAAACGCCACCTGTCCAATGTTGGAGTCGGTTTGGAGCAGGGGCAGCAACGCGGGCAGGTCGCTTCCGATAATCGCCTGGCCCTCTGATTGGGCCACCACTATGCCGCCGGCGTGGCCCAATCGGAGCGCGCAGATCTCTGCAGCATCTCCTTGCATGATGGCGGAGATAGCCTGGGAGCCCTTTACCATGCGTCCCATTCGCCGGAACGCCTCTTGGAAGCTGAGACCCCGGTCTATACCCTCTTCCACCAGATGGGTAAGAACTTCAGTGTCGGTCTCCGAACCAAATTCGTGTCCGCCATCGATCAACCGCCGTTTTAATTCTAGGTAATTTTCAACGATCCCGTTGTGGACCACGGCGATGCGATGCTCACAGTCCGTATGGGGATGCGCGTTCTCGTGGGAGGGGCGTCCGTGGGTAGCCCAGCGGGTGTGTCCCAGGCCAACGGAGCCATCGGGGTGTTCTCCAGTGCTTTCCAGGCCGCTGACTTTGCCCACGGTCTTGCGCAGTTGGATATCACCATAGGGATCAACTACGGCGATACCGGCGCTGTCATAGCCCCGATACTCAAGCCGCCTTAGACCCTCGTAAACGATAGGCCAGGCTTCTTGTCCGCCAACGTATCCAACTATGCCGCACACAGGCTTTTCCGGCGATGCTCGTTACGCCAGACCTCCGTATCAAGATGAAACGCACCGCGAAAACCGGCAAGGTTATCGAAAAGCGTTCAAGGACAGTATAAGAACGCCTGGAATTTGGTGTCAACGGAACCAGGCGTAAACGGCAACCAAAGCCAGATCAATTAGTATCGATTAGCGGTGAAATGGCAGACGTTTACACGGACTCTAAAGCCAAGAGCTTCCTCAAGTTCTTTGAGAAATCTTCCAAGGTGTTGCGGGCCTTTCTGCGGATCAGCGGTTGCCCCAGTTCGCCCAGGCGACCCATGAATGTCGTGTCGGCCACTATTTCCAACTCGGTCTCGGTGGGTGACTTGGCCGTAATTTTCATGCTCATGTTGGTCTTGACGCCGCCACCAACCCGCCGGTCATTGGCTTCAACCAGGAAATGGGCCTCGCCGGATTCGGCGTCTTGGGACAATACGGTGATAACCCCGCTCAGGTTCATGCCCATCGGTCCTACCCTGGCCTGGAGAGTTGCCTGGTAACTGGCTTCGCCATCCTGGGTAATGTCTTTGAGTCCTGGTATACAGGAGGCAGCCTTGGGTATGTCCATAACCAGAGCCCAGATGGCCTCACGGCTGGCGGGAACGACCGAAACAATCTCAACCTTCATACCCGGCTAACTTCCCACCGGTATGGCAGCTATGGCCTGTTCCACGGCGCGCCGGGCGAAGACTTCGGACATGTCAGTTTTGTATTCGGCGGAGCCTCGGAAGTCCTCCAATGGGTCCACTACATCTTTGACCAACGCCGCCGCCGCCCGAATATTCTCGTCTGTTAGAGGCTTTCCGCGCAGGGCGTCCTCGGCGTCTTTGGCCCTGATCGGCGTAACCCCGGCCGAGCCCAGAACTATGCGGACATCTTTACAGGTTCCGTCCTGTTTCTTGGAAACCACCGACGCCACTGAGACTGTGCCGTAGTCGTCGGCCGTGCGAGGCAGAAACTTGAGGTAGACCGAACCTGAGCCAACGGGCGCTCGGGGCACCAACACGCTGGTCATCACCTCGCCAGGCTGCACATCGGTCTCGTAATAGTCGATGAAAAAGTCTTCCAGCGGCACCACCCGGTCTCCGCTCGAGGACGTCATAAAGGCAGACGCTCCCAAGGCGATCAGTGCGGGAGGCGGGTCTTGGTTGGGGTCGCCATTGACTAATCCGCCGCCGATGGTGGCCATGTTGCGGATCCTGGGAGTCGCCACCTTCCGGAAAGTGTCCGTCAACAGCGGCAGGTCCTCTCCGATTAGGATGCTGTTCTCTATCTGGCGCTGAGTGCACAGCCCGCCGATCCTCACCCCCTCTGGCGTCGACTCTATGGAGTTGAGGTTTTCCACATTCCGTAGCCCAATCACGTGGGACGGTTGCGACAGGCGTTGTTTCATCTGGATCACCAACGCGGTGCCGCCGGCCATGATTCGGCAATCATCGCCGTATTGTTCCAATAGCCCAAACACCTGGTCCAGACTGGTGGGGGCGTGATATTCGAAGTCGATCATCCGCCGCTCCCTGCTGCCTTATTCATGGTATCTGCGGCGGCAGCGATGGAATTAAGGATGCCATAGTAACCGGTGCAGCGGCACAAGTTACCCATCATGTACTCTTTAATCTCGTCTTCGGTGGGCGCCGGGTTCTCTTCGAGAAGCGACTTGGCTGCGATGACTTGCCCTGGGGTGCAGATGCCGCACTGGAAGCCACCGTGATCGATGAATGCCTGTTGGATTGGGTGGAGGTTGCCGTTCTCGGCGATGCCCTCGATGGTGGTGATCTCCGAACCGTCTACCGCGACGGCCAGGGTGATGCAAGAGGCGTACATCTCGCCGTTGACCAAAACCGCGCAGGCCCCACACACGCCAACGCTGCAGCTCTCCTTGGTGCCAGTCAGGCCGATGTCGTACCGGATACAGTCAACCAGCAGACGCCGGGCTGGGATGTCTAATTCGTGGTCGGTGCCATTGATCTTAAGGTGGACTTTTTGGTTCATACCGTCCCCTAATCAGTCTCGTCAGGCGCAAGCATTGCGCCGAGCAAAATCACGCCCAATGTTATACTACCCCCCACCCTCCCGCAAGCGGCGGCTAACCGCATTTACATGGGAAGAATCACCTATTGGTTTGACTCGATATTTCAAAGGAGTAGCGAGAAAGATGGCTCAGAAAAAAGGGAATGACCCCTCACAACACATCGGAAACACGGTGTTGGTGGTAACCATGGAGGTGGACGCAGAGGATGAAGAAGAGTTCAACAAGTGGTACAACGAGCAGCACCTTCCGGAGCGCATGGCTATCCCCGGCTATGTCTCGGCCCGCCGTTTTAAGCTGGAAGACGGGAACAATGCCCTCAAGTACCTGTGCATCTGGGAGATGGACGACGGCAGTCCACTGCAAAGCGAGATATACAAGGACCAGAACGCCCACCCCACGGAGCTTTACCTGCGAGTCAATGAGACCATCAAGGCCAGGACTCGAGGCCTCTACCACCAAATCTACCCCGAGCCCGGAACATCGTTCGAAGACCGATCTGGATTTCACGGTGAGCGTCTGCTGGCCCACCCATAGGGGTTAAACGGTGTGTCTACTTGAAAGCGGGCATCACTTCTTTCGCGAATAATCGCATGGACTTGGTTACCTTTTCCTGGGGCATTCCTCCAAAGGAGAAGTTGCACCCAAAGGTCTCGATTCCTTCGTCTTGTAGCCCTTTGATCTTGGCGATGATCTGGTCCGGGGAGCCGATAAAGGCCCGGTTCTCGTACAGGTAATCGTAACTTGGCGGAAGTTCGGTGCGGGTCTTCCGGAAGTCTTCCATCTTGTCCCAAACTTCGCTGCCCGTTTCAAAGGTGCGGCGCCACTGAATCATGTCAAGGTTCCAATCCAGCGCCGGTTTGGAGTCAGCCCTGGCCTGCTCCTCCGTTTCGGCCACATAGAAATACCTGAAGAACGGTATTTGGCCCATGGTCATGGTTTTGCCCTTGGTCTTTGCCAAGTCGATGATGGTATGGCACAGCGCTATAGCATCTTCAGTGTCCAAGACCACTCCGATCAACAGCGGGTGGCCCGACCCAGCGACGAATTCCTGGGTCGCCTTGGTGCGAGTGGCCGCTATATAGATTGGCGGATGAGGAGACTGGACCGGCTGCGGAACAAGGTTGGCGTTAGTAATCTTGTAGTGCTCGCCTTGAAATGAGTAGTTCTTGTTAGTCCAGAGCCCCTCAACCATGGTGATGGACTCTTGGAACCGGGCTTGGCTTTCCTCGCCTGGGACGTTGGCCACATTGTATTCGGATCCGGCGGCCCCGCGGCCGAACCCAACATTGACCCGGCCTCCGCTCAGGATATCCAGGGTCGCTACCTCCTCGGCTAGTCTTGCCGGAAGATGTAACGGGGATACCAGAACAGCGAATCCTAATCTAAGGGTCTTGGTCTTGGCCAAAAGGTTGCTGGCAAGGACCATAGGTGCGGACCCGAGACCGTAGCGGGTGAAGTGGTGCTCGGCGATCCAGGCGCTTTTGAAGCCCAGTTCCTCCCCCAGCAAAAACTCTTCAGTAATGTCATCATATATCTGCTTAGGCTCACTCCCTTCAGGCCAGGGAACATGTGAGAAAAGGGCAAAATCCATCTTGATCGGATCTCCAATTCGGGTATTTAGCGCTCTTGTTAAAAGCCTAAATTATTAAATCATACCGATGGCATTGCCGCCACAGGAAAAATGGTGACTATCCCAGAGTATTTGATCGGGCGTGGGCCGAGAGCGCCGGTGATATAATCCGGTCCGCCAGCCTGGATCAACTTAGGGAGTCTGAATTGCCCGCATACCTGCTCCACGGGGACAGTTTCCTTGTTCCCAGACGTCTGAACGAGCTTATCTCCGAGGCTGGCGCCGACGACGTCCTGGACGCCAACCGCCATCGCCTGATTGGGTCTCAAGCCAAGCCTGGCGAATTACTTAGTATGTGCAACGCCCTCCCGTTCATGGACGATTACCGCCTGGTGGTCGTTGACGGTCTATTGGGCACGGCCGAGTCGCAAGGACGCAGCCGCCGGCGTGGCTCTTCCACTGACTCAGGGGTTGCTGCCCAATGGCAATCCCTAGGCGATGCCATCCCCCAGATGCCCGGCACCACTGTCTTGGTCTTTACCGACAGGGCATTGGGCGCCAACAATCCGCTACTACGTATGCTGCGGCCTGTTTCTCAGGTGGAAGAGTTGTCCGCCCCAGCCGGCGAGGCGCTGGCCCGTTGGGTAAAGTCAGTTGTGGAAGCCAAAGGCGCGAAAATCGGCCCAGCAGCAATCCGGTCGATCACCGACCTGGTGGGAAACGACCTCTGGACACTAGACCAAGAACTAGAGAAATTGGCGCTTTATTGTTCCGGCCGCGAGATACAGGACACGGACGTTAACGAGATGGTCTCCCAGGTCCGCGAGGCCAACATATTCGTCGCGGTCGACGCGATGATCGACGGCCGACCCGGTGTGGCGCTACGCCTACTGCACCAATTGAACGAAGATGGCAAAGAAGCTCCGCAGATCATCGGTATGGTCGAACGCCAATTAAGACTTCTGGCCTTGGCCAGAGATGCCATAGACCGTGGGGTGCCCCAGAGCGAGATGAAGGGAAGGCTGGGTACGTCTTCCGACTTTGTGGTTAGGAAGACCACGGAGCAAGCCCGGCGTCATTCCATGCCGGAGATCGTTTGGCGTTACAACCGGCTTTTAGAGACCGATCTGGCCATCAAAAAGGGAAGGATGGAGCCTGATCTAGCTTTGGAACTGCTGGTAGGCGACGAAGTAGCCAACCGCTAGGGAGAACCTAGCCTCAGCCGGGGAGCCTAGTCTTGTTCCTCGGGAATCACGGGATTGAAGCAGGCTACCATGTGCCCTGTTTCCAACTCAAATAATCGCGGTTTCGGATCGGTCCGACACTGGTTCCGCGCTTTGAAGCAGCGCGGCAAGAACGGGCACTCTTCAGGCAGCTTGATCATGTCGGGAGGAGTACCAGGCAACGGCTCAATTCGTTTGCCGGGGTCATCCAACCGGGGCAAAGATTGAAGCAGCGACCAGGTGTAGGGATGCTGAGGACGGCGAAACAGCGGAACAACCTCTGAGGTCTCCACCACGTTCCCCGCGTAGATCACTCCCACTTTGTTGGCCATGGCCGCTACCACGCCCATATCATGGGTGATCAACAGGACCGAGGCATTGTGATCTTTTACCAGTTCCTTGATCTTATGCAATATCTCAGCCTGAAGGGTAACGTCCAGCCCCGAGGTAGGTTCATCGGCGATCAGTAATTTGGGGCGCATAATCAACGCCATGGCCATCATCACCCTCTGGCACATGCCGCCGCTAAGAGCGAAGGGGAACTGACCCATTATCCGCTTCGGGTCGGCCATCCCCATCTCAAAGAGCATGTCCTGGGCCATCTGGTTCGCGCCACGGAGCGTAACGTTGCTGTGCGCCAGTATCACTTCTTCCAACTGAGGGCCGATGGCTTCGATGGGGTTCAATGCAGACTGCGCATCCTGAAATACCAGAGAGATTTCCCGGCCTCTTAGATCGCGCATCTGCTCCGGTTCTGCACGTAGCAGGTCTATACCACGGTACATGATCCGGCCGTCCGAGACTTCCGTGTTATGCGGCAGAAGCCCCATGATCGTGAGCGCCAGGGTGCTCTTGCCGGATCCGCTTTCCCCAACCATGCATACGACCTCGCCCGCTGGCACGGAGAGACTCACGTTATTCAACGCCTTTACCCGCCCGGCGGAGGTACCGAAACTAACTGTCAGGTCTTCTACGGTGAGTAAATCAGCCACTGCTCATAGAATTCCGTTTAAGGATTGGGCACAACCGTTTGCCTCAGGTCCACGGGCTGGTATCGTCCTTCCCTCAGTTCTCTTATAAGGTCTTTCAGACAGGTAACCGGCCGTTGGAATTCGGTTGCCACGGTCCCAATCTGTTCCACTTTATGGGCGTCGCTGCCTGCCGTCATATTAGCTCTCAAAAGCCCACCAAGCTCAAGAGAGAACTGGTTCTGAATCGCCAGGCCTCGCCCGTTCAAGGCCTCGATACCTTGACACATTCGGAAGAACTCATCGCCGCAAGCCCGTTCCAGCATCTCTTGTCGGGCTTCGAATTTTTCCGCCGGCTCTTCTAGAAAACGGCGCCGGTACGGATGGGCCGCAATCATCACACCCTCTACTTGGTCTACGGACGATCGTAGGAATTCGGCTCTATGCATGCCAAACACGTAGCCACTTAGCCCAAACACCAATACGTGGCCAGACTCGGTATTGATCTCACAGCCCGGGATAACCAGGAAATCATGCTTGCTGGAAAGCTCTCTAGTCTCCTCGTCGGTCCAGAAAACATCGTGATCGGTAAGGCAGATACCGTCAAGTCCCAATGACTTGGAGCCCTCAATCAATTCATCCACGCTCATGAAACTGTCGTCAGAGTGGGGGTAACTGTGTGTATGAAGGTCTATCAGCAAGAACTAGTAAATCAACCCGAGCGCCCAATCAGCGCCCCCGCGCGTGTCTACGGCAATCATAGCAAAACAGGCCGTGCTTGAAAAATAGCGGAGGCAGGTCGCCAGCCCCCAAGGTGTAGAAGGCGTAGCTGTAGTCCGGTTAATCCGTGTCTAGAAAGCCTTCTTCTTCCAGCAGTTCTATTACTTCCGCAGCCTTGCCGCTGCCAATCTTAAGCCGCCGCTCCAGAAAGGAGCCGGACAATTGAGGATTTCGCGCCGCCAACTCTCTGGCTTCTTCCATGATGGTGGCGTTCACGGTATCTCCGTCTACATCTATCTCGGGCTCTCCTACATCGATGACCGGCAACGGCGGTCCCTCTTGGCCCAGCCAGAACTCGACCATGTGATCAATCTCCTGGTCGTAGACCAACGTGCCCTGGACTCGGCTGGGTTTCGGCGATTCGTTATGCAACAGCAGCATATCGCCCTTGCCTAACAGCTTTTCCGCACCAACGGCGTCGAGGATTACCCTGGAGTCGACCTGCGATGCCACGGCAAATGCGGCCCTGGCTGGAATATTGGCCTTGAGCAGGCCTGTCACCACGTTGACCGAAGGACGTTGGGTGGCCAGAACCAGGTGGATTCCGGTGGCTCGGCCTAATTGGGCCAGCCGCACCAGGTTTTGTTCCACCTCGAAACCACCAACCATCATCAGGTCGGCCAACTCATCGACGATCAACACCAAGAAGGGCATCTTATCTTTGGCCCGCTTGTTATAACCCTCTATGTTCCTGGCGCCGACCTCTTCCATAAGTTTGTAGCGGCCCAGCATCTCTCGGATCAATCCCCGGAGGGCGGTGTTCACCTCTTCAGCGTCGACGATAACCGGTCCTATCAGATGGGGAATGCCATTGAACGGAGTCAGCTCTACCCTCTTCGGGTCAACCATGAGGATGCGCAACTGCTCCGGCGTCTTGGTGAGCAAGAATGAGGCAACGATGGAGTTAATACAGACACTCTTTCCGCTGCCTGTGGCGCCTGCGATCAGCATGTGGGGCAGTGACGCCAGGTCCAAGACCACCGGGCTGCCTCCAGTGTCCTGACCCAAAGCGATGGGCAGTCCGCCCTTGGCCCGGATTCTGTTGAAAATCGGGGTCTCCATGACCTCACGCAGATGCACCTTGCTGGGTGAAGGACTGGGCACTTCCAGACCGACCAGAGCTTCGCCGGGCACCGGCGCCTCGATCCTCAGATACGGGGTCTTTAGCGCCAGAGCCATGTCTTTTTCCCTGGTCAATATGCTCTGGACCTTAACCCGGCTTCGCTCGAGGGCTGACGGGTCGGCGTCGGCTGTGTCCATACCGATCGTGCCCCGGCCGGATTCTCCCCGTTTGGGCACCCAACCGGGAACCATACCGAATCGCACGATCCTAGGTCCGGCTTTTACGTCGGTGACCTCAACTCTAACGCCGTGGTCGCCAAGGGTGCTCTCAACCAGCCGCGCCATCTCCTGGAGGGCTGCTTCAGGGGCGTGGTGGGTGTCAGGCGGCGTGAGCAGGTCCACGTTGGGCGTCTCCCAACCTCTTTTCCTATTCTTCACGGCGCCAGTGCCGTCATCGACGATAGCTGCGGCCGGCTTGGGACCCTTTCTTGGAGCGGGTTCCTTGGTGCTCCAAGTTGGGATCAGGCCTGACTCAGGCTGCCCCCAATATTCTTCTTCGTCCTGCTGGTCATCCCGGGCATCGAGGTCCTCCAGATTCCCCAGATCTATATCAGGGCGGACGCCCAGCTCGATGGTCGTCTCCGGGTCTCCTTGATAGGCCAGGATGCGGACCGGGGCTTTGGACGGACCCATGACCAACATTTTGAACAGGTCTTTGCTCGAAGCCTTACGATGCATCCCGTAGCGCAAGACACGGACTCTACGGTCTATGAATCGGGCCGACTCTTGAATGACGATGTAGAGGTAAAGCAGTCCAACCTGGATTGCGAGCAAGCCGTTCCTGCTGTATTTCCAATAGGCAAGACCGGCCCGCTTAGGCCTGATAATCAGAGGAACAACGAGGGCGATGGCAGCGATCTTCAGGTAGGCCATCGCAGCAGGTGTCCCGCCTATGTATCCACCCCATTTGCCTCCCAGACTGACATCTTCCAGAGCGCCGTCAGACGGGAAAATGGTGGACAGTACGCCGATGGACATGGCAGCCAACGCAGTGGCGATGGTCCAACGGCGCCAATGGACACGGACTAGGTGCCGGTTGTAGCGGAGTGTAACGAGGGTCACGGCAACAAACAGGCCCACTGGTACCCAGCCGTAGCCAAGCACCTCTATGGCCCATTGACGTGCGTCATTGGAGAAGCCGAAGTACAGGCCAACCGATAGACCAATAGCCAAAATGACTAATGCATCTACCAGTGTTCCGGGGGCTCCGTGGATGAGATCATTTATCGATGGCGAAGCAGGATTAGCCCGCTTACGCCCAGCTGAACTGGCCACTATATCCCTCCAGTGGCAGTCACTATGGCCGGTATCCGGCGAGTGGCTGGACTAAACCTCCAAAACCACTGGAATTATCATAGGAGAACGGCGAACAGAGCCAGCTATGAAGCTACGGGCAGTTTCTTTGACTTTTGTCTTTAAACCGCCATTTTCTCTGTTTTCCTTGGTGCCAGACCAATTGCTGGCCAGTTCTTGTGCTACTGCCACGCTCAGTTCTTCAAAGAGAGTACCCGTTTCCGATTCGTCTAGGAACCCGCTGGCCACTGCTGCAGGCTCACCAACGAGCTTGCCGCTACTTATATCCGTGGTCACAACGACCACCACCACACCGTCCTTAGACAGGCTCTTCCGCTCGCCTAACACCGGACTCTGGATGTCCCGGGTGGTAAGGCCGTCTACGAAGATGGGGCCGGCGGAAACCCGCTCGTCCATGCGGGCGCCGTCTTCTGACAATTCAAGCACGTCGCCGTCTTCCATGACGAAGATCCCGTCTTTAGCCACGTCTAAGTCCCAGGCCAGTTGGGCATGGGCGGTCAGGTGGCGGTACTCACCGTGAATAGGCACGAAGTACTTCGGCCTCACCAGGCGCAGCACCAGCTTGAGTTCCTCTTGGCTGGCATGCCCGTGGACATGGACCGTCGCGATGCGGTCGTAGAGCACCTTGGCGCCTTGCCGAAGCAGATTGTCGATCGTATGACTGACTGGGAGTTCGTTGCCTGGGATGGGCGTGGCCGAGATCACCACGGTGTCTCCGGCCATTATATTTACGTCGCGGTGCTCCTGCTTGGCTATCCGAACCAGGGCTGAGGTCGGCTCTCCCTGGCTACCGGTGGTCATCAGCACCACTTTCTCCGGCGCAAGTTTTCTGGTTTCGGCCAGGGGAACCAACGTCCCCTCCGGCACCTTTAGATACCCCAGATCAGTGGCCACTTTCACTGTGTCCACCATGCTACGGCCTACTATGCTTACTTTTCGGCCGTGTTTGTCGGCGGCGTCCACTACCTGCTGGACCCTGGAAACCAACGACGCGAATGTGGCAACCAAAACCCGGCCTTCGGCCTCACCAATGGCCCGGTCCAACGCTTCCCCGACTACCCGCTCTGAAGTGGTGTATCCGGGAACCTCTGCGTAAGTGGAGTCGGAGCATAGCAGCAGAACGCCGTCGTCCCCGTAGTGCGACAGGGACGGCAGGTCAAAGATTCGCCCGTCCACGGGTGTGTGGTCAATCTTGAAATCGCCGGTGTGGATCACAGTACCCAGCGGGGTCCCGATGGCGATACCCATGGCATCCGGGATGCTATGACACACCCGAAACCAGGACACTTCGAACGCCTCCCCGATCTGATGGACAATGCCCGGGTCGATGGGGTTCACCACCGAGTCGCGGGCCGGCCGCCGTTCTTTCAACTTGGCGGTTATCAGTCCGTGGGCCAAGCGCGGCGCATAGACCGGGCACTGAAGTTGCGGCAGGATGAAAGGCAACGCCCCGATGTGGTCTTCGTGACCGTGAGTGATGAGGATGGCGCGGACCTTATCGACTCGTTCCTTCAAGTAGGAAATATCTGGGATGATCAGATCGACCCCAAACATTCCTTCCTCTGGGAATTGGACTCCACAATCGACGATTATGATGTCCTCTTCGTATTCCAGGGCCATCATGTTTTTGCCTATTTCCCCCAGGCCCCCCAGGGGAATGATGCGTAGCTGAGATGTCAACGTGTTCTTATTCCTAGATATGGCTTGCCCGGCCGGGTCCTAGAAAAGGGTTAATTGCTCGGGCTGCGGTGCATCTTCTACGTTGACGAAGGATGTCTCAGCCGGAGCCGTGGAAACGGCTGCCTGGCCTGGGGCGTCCATAAAGGAGAACAGGGCTGGTTGCGGTGCTGCAGGCGCAGTAACGCCTGGCTCCATGCCGGCATCCTCTATTTTGCCTTGCAATATCTCCGAAATCGCTTTGAAGTCTTCTATCATTGTGGGCCTTAGCTCTTCCCGGCGCAACACCGCGGCTGGGTGGAGCACTGGAAAGATCTTTCGCCCGTCTTTCTCTCTTAGTTGTCCCCGGGCCTTGGTTATGCCTTCGCCGGGGAAGTAACGCCCGAACGCGAAACGGCCCAATGTGACGATAAGTTTGGGGTTTACCAACTCTATCTGCCGGTCCAGGTATTTGGTGCAAGCGGCCATCTCCGCAGGGGCCGGGTCGCGGTTGTCGGGGGGCCGGCATTTCACCATGTTGGCGATGAAAACATCTTCCCGGTTGGTCCCAATCGACCCCAACAACCCGTCTAGCAATTTTCCGGCAGGCCCAACGAATGGACGTCCTTGCCGGTCTTCGTGAAACCCTGGAGCTTCGCCGATGAACATCACTTCCGCTTGGGGGTTCCCTTCACCGGGGACAGCGTTAATGCGTCCTCCGGACAAAGGGCAATCGGTGCAATTTCTCACCAAGTGGGCGATCTGTTCAAGGATGTTCATCGGTCTAAGCCTCGATGCATCTGGGCCTGATTCCGCCGGGTTCTCTTCGTTAGACATCCCATCGAAAGCCCTGTCATTGGATGTAGTCATGGTTTCCAACCTCCCGGTTCGACTAGGTTAGCCAACTGGGGGTAGACCGCCCTTATTCGGGGCTGCCGGTGGCACCATTGGGCTAATCTATTGGGAAAGTGCATCTGAATCAAGTACTTTTTTACTCAGAATCTATGCTTGCCAGCAATTCTCATAGGCACGATATGTAACATTTTTCCTCGTGCATCTCGATAAACCTGAGTCTTGAAGACAAGGTGCCAGACCATAGCAAAATACAGTGGTGGGAAAACAAGACCGAAAAAGAGGCCCGAAATGGTGTTCTTAAAACATTGGCTCACAACACCGCCGCCCCACTTCCCACAGCCAGGTACTGTCCAACCCGCGTTTAATCTGAGACGCCGTGCTCCTTGAGATAGGTCACAGCATCGCTCACTGTCGCGATATTGGCAGCGTCCTCGTCAGGTATCTCCAACTGAGCATCGCCAGTGGAGAACTCTTCTTCAAACGCCATTATCAATTCCACCAAGTCTAGGGAGTCGGCATTCAGGTTCTCGATAAAAGACGCAGTCCCAGTGACTTCGCCCTCTTCAACTCCCAACTTGTCGACCACGATGGTTTTTACTCTGTCATATACAGTGGTCAATGAATCATCTCCCTTCCGGCACGGGCTCAATGGCGGCAATCTCTCCCGACTCCAGTCCAGACATCGCGGATCCTAAGACCCCGTTGATGAACCGTACCGAGCTTTCGCTGCCAAAGATTTTTGCCAACTCCACGGCCTCGTTGATGGCCGTCTTTCTGGGAGTCCCAGGGGTGTATATCAGTTCAAATAGGGCTATGCGCAGGATATTGCGGTCTATCACAGATAATTGACTCACGGGCCACGCTGGAGCGTAGCGGGTGATTACGTGGTCCAGTCCCGAGCGGCTCTTTGATACGCCGCCTAGGAGCTCTTGGGCAAAGCCCATGGTGCTTTGCGGCAGGTCTTCTTCCTCGTCCAACCATTCCAACGGCGGGTCATTCCAGATACCCCGCACATCGGCAGCAAACAAAGATTGCAACGCGGCCGTTCTCGATTGTCGCCTTTGTTCTATGTATTTAACCCTAATCATGGGTCACCGATTAAACCCGAGCAGCCTAGGCTTCATCATCAGCCAGTTTCCGCATCGAAATGGTATCTGACACGGTTGAAACTTTAACCCCTCGGTCGATTCTTTTTATTAGGCCTGCCAGCACTCCGCCGGAGCCAAACTCCACGAACTGGGTTACCCCAGAATCGACGAGATGACGGATGGAATCTTTCCACTGGACGCACTGACAGAGACCATTCACCAACTCCGAGCGGATTTCATCCGACGTGGACAACAGTCTGGAGTCGCAATTGCCAACTATTGGCATCTTAGGTTCTTTGAGATTCAGGACCTGGACCGCATCGGCCAGACCTGATGCTGCTTCAAACATCAGCGAGGAGTGGAATGCCCCACTGACGGGCAGAGGTATCGTCTTCTTAGCGCCGCGGGCTGAAGCCAGATCCATGGCCCGGGCCACGGCAATCTTGTCGCCACTGATTACGATTTGGTCATCGGTGTTTATGTTCGCCAGTTCCACACCGGTCTCGTCGCAGATCTGGGCGAAGGCCAGTTCATTCAGTCCCAGGATGGCCGCCATCGCTCCAGGGCGGTTGACCGCAGCTTGGTTCATCAGCTCGCCGCGCCTGCGGACCAGCTTTACTGCATCGGAAAAATCGATGACATCAGCCGCCACAAGAGAAGTGTACTCACCCAAACTATGGCCGGCGACGGCCTTGGCGTTCATTGCCTCCGAACCCTGCATCTCCTGCCAGGTCCGCCAAGCGGCAACACTCATCGTCATGATCGCCGGTTGGGAATTTGCGGTATTCTGAAGGTCCGGAGCGGGCCCTTCAAATATCAAACGCGACAGTGGGAATCCCAAACTATCGTCAGCTTCTTCAAAAGTTTCTCGTGCAGCACGGGAGGACTCAAATAACTCTGTCCCCATACCTACACTTTGTGATCCTTGTCCTGGGAAAACGTAGGCTCGCTTGTTTGCCTCTTCGGTACTCGTAGTTACCTCCACCGGCTCATGCCGGTTTCTGACACCTTACGGATTTTAGGGATCGCCCTAAAAAAGTACAACCCGAAAACAAGTCCACTATTACCCTTTTTCTGCGCTTAGCGTACATAACTAGGCGTTTTGAACCTGTGCTACACGGTCTCTGTCCTGCGGCATTCCACCTCCTAGGAAGGTGTCTGCCTCTGGGACTAGCTAGACCGTCTCCTCTATGACCTGGCGTCCCCGGTAGAAACCACACTGAGGGCACACAACATGTGGCCTCTTGGCGGTCTGGCAACGTGGACACAAAGACGGATGAATCGGACTAAGCCTATATGAGGCTATCCGGCGTCCCTTCCTAGCTCTGGTCAGTTTTTTTCTGGGTACCGCACCCATGATTAGTCACGTCCTTTTCCCTTGGTCAGCACGCTGGTCAGTACGCAATAGGTCACCAAACGCCGGTAATTCTACCAGGCAAACGCAAACCCGTACACTTTTCCAAAAGTGGGAAGCTGAGAAGGGAGAATTGCTACGGTCTTAGAATTTAGTCTGAAGTACGAATCCGTTGGGGTTCCTGAGTAATATATGAAATCGAGAAGACCGGTTATTCCCGCCTCTCAGTCAGCAGCTCCGCCAATGCGCCCCACCGGGGGTCGGCTGAACCTGTATTGCATTTACATTTTTTCTTGTTTAGGTTGGTTCCACATTCTGGGCATAAGCCCAGACACTCCTCACAGCACAAGGGTTTTATCGGTACCTCCGTCAAGACGTATTGGCGTATCACCTCGGTCATGTCCAGGTCATGCTGGGCATCAAGAAGGACCACGCCCTCCGCCTCTTCTGGAGGATCTGTCGTCCTGCCCGTCGCCGGGTCAACTGACGGGAAAGACTCTTCTTCCATTTTTAATGTGGAGTGTGAATCGAACTGGCTAACGCACCTGCCGCAGGTCAAATTGACCTGGGTCTCCAGCTCAGTGCGCACCAATAAACCTTGATGCGTCCGAATCACCCGGACCCATCCCTGGGCCCGGTCCATGCCGCCTTCAGGGCCTTCAAACGAGTCGTCGACTTCGTAGTCTCTCGTCGAACCGGTAGGCTCCTTCAACAACTGAGCCATGTTGTAATGCATCGAGCCTATCCAACCCCTGTTAATCGTCCAAGCTAATTATAGTTACTGCCATTAATCGGCTGTCAAGTGAAAACGGCCTCTCAGAGCCCTTTTGTCAATAACCTAGACGCCCCTGGGCAAGCCATTAAACCACCGTCAGCGCTGGCGCTGACCCTGCCTAAGCTTCGGCCCGCTCTTTGATCTTCTCCTGGATGAACTCTACGATCGAACCGGTGGTCGTGCCTGGACCGAAGACCTCAGCTATGCCCAGGTCTTTCAGCGGCTGACGATCAACCTCGGGGATGATTCCTCCAACCACCACAATCACGTCGTCCATGCCTTGGTCCTTCAACAGGCTCATAATCTCCGGCAGTATCTCCAGGTGAGCACCAGACAATATGCTCATTCCGATAACATCCACGTCTTCCTGGGACGCGGCTTGGGCGATCATCTGGGGGCTCTGCCTGATGCCGGTGTAGATCACTTCCATGCCAGAGTCCCGGAGGGCCCGGGCGATGACTTTGGCGCCGCGGTCATGGCCGTCCAGTCCGGGTTTCCCCACCAGCACCCTTATCGGCCTAGCTGACAAATCGTTTTCCTGCATTATCCATTATTCCTGGCACGTTTCTTAATCTCAATCATTATTTTGGGTCGCTCTCCACCAGCTCGGTCAATATTCCGAAGACCGACCTGGGGTGCACAAAGGCTATCGTCCCAGACAGACCCTCTCTAGGGGTCTGGTCAATGAGGTCAACACCCAAGGTCTGCAGCGTCTGCAGTTTCCCTGGTATATCAGTGACATTGAAGGCCAGATGGTGCAGGCCCTCGCCGCGGCGCTCGATGAACCGGCCCACCCCTGACTCAGGACCAGTGGGTTCCAGCAACTCCAACCGGGTCTGGCCCACTTCGATCAAACAGGCGCGGACTCCCTGGTCTTCCATGAGTTCAATATGGGCATCTAGGACATCGAAGACCTTCTTAAAGAAAGCCAACGCCGTGTCAATATTCTTTACGGCCACACCCACGTGGTCGATGTAATTAACTGTGCAGACATCGGTCACGTTAAGTCTGTCTCCTTAAACCGGATACTGGGCCATCAACTGGCGAGCGATCAGCAAACGCTGTACCTCGGATGTCCCTTCATATATTGTAGTAACGCGGGCGTCCCGAAAAATCCGCTCGACGCCGGCCTCTTGGAAGTAACCGGCCCCTCCATGTATCTGTATCGCCTTGTTGGCCACCTCTATGCACATCTCGGACGCCATCAGTTTGGCAATCGATGCTTCTTGAATGAAAGGCTGGCCCGCATCCATCAGGCTGGCGGCATTCATGGTCGCCACCCGCGATGAGTGGACTCCAACGGCCATGTCGGCCAGCATGAACTGGATGCCTTGGTGCTGGGATATAGGATTACCGAAAGTCTCCCGCAACTGTGCGAAACGTACCGCTGCTTCCAAGGCCGATTGGCCTATGCCCACACTCTGGGCAGCGATTATGATGCGGCTCTGGGTCAGTATCTCCATGGCGTGGTTGAACCCGCGTCCCCTCTCGCCCAACAGATTGTTTGAGCTGACCGGCGTGTCCTGGAAGACGATTTCATCGGTGGTGGAACTGCGCATCCCCAACTTTCCGTGCATCGGGTTGATGGTTAGTCCGGGGGAATCTTTCTGCACCAGGAAAGCGCTGATTCCCTTGTAGCCTTTGGAACGGTCTTCGGTGGCGAAAACCACGATCGTCGATGCCACAGAGGCGTTGGTGATAAACATCTTGCTTCCGTTCAGGAAGAAGGTGCCGTCCTTCTCGGTGGCCGTAGTCTGGAGGGCGGCTGCGTCGGAACCCCCGCTGGGTTCAGTTAGCGCGAATGCGCCGACCGCCTCCCCAGATGCTAAGGGCGTTAACAGCCGCTCTTTCTGCTCGTCGGTGCCGAACCGGTCGACGCAAGCAGTCCCCAGTGCCAGGTGGGCCAGCCAACTCACACTGGTTGACGCGTCGCCACGGGCCACTTCCTCGGCAGCGATGGAAACCTGCCGGTAGCCGGCCGGGCCGCTGCCACCATACTTGGTGTCGATTCCCAGGCCTGTTAGCCCTAGGTCGGCCAGACCACGCCAGCTCTCCCATTGGAACTCACCCTTCTCATCAGCCTCTTTGGCCCTGGGGGCGATCTCCCGGTCGACAAAGTCTCTGACCGTGGTCTGGAGCATCTGCTCTTCTTCAGTCAGTATCAAATCAGGCATACCATTTCTCCATTTTTACCCAGTTATATCTAGTTGCGCAACAATTTATTGTCCCCGCCGGCAGGTAAAGACCCCAGCTCTCCTGGTTAGAAGGCTAGGGCTCCGTCTTGTTCTCCGAAGACGCTTCGGAACACCTGGCAGATCTCCCCTAGAGTACAGTAACTCTCCACGCACCCCAGGATTGCCGGAACCGTGTTCTCCTCAGTCTGCGCCACCTGTTCCAAACGCTCCAACGCGGCCTTCACTTTGCTGTCGTCGCGTTCCTCCCGGAGCTTTTCCAAGCGTTCGATCTGCGTTCGAGCGGCCTCTTCATTCACCCGCATCAGCCCCTCTATCGGAGGTTCTTCGATGGTGAAACGGTTCACGCCGACAATCGTCCGGTCGCCCGACTCCACTTCCTGCCCGTGCTGGTAGGCAGCGTCACCGATCTCCCGGACCTGGAAGCCCTGCTCGATAGCTTCCACAGAACCGCCTAGATCGTCGATGCGCTGTATGTATTCCAAGGCCTTGGATTCCAGCTCATTGGTCAGACTCTCTATGTAATAGGAACCGCCCAGTGGGTCGACCACATCCGAGACTCCGCTCTCAAAGGCAAGTATCTGTTGGGTCCGCAGCGACAGTTGCACCGAGTCTTCGGAGGGCAGGGCCAGCGCTTCATCGCGTGAATTTACGTGCAACGACTGGGACCCGCCGAGAATTGCTGACAGCGCCTGAATCGTGCAGCGAATCAGGTTATTGTCCGGCTGTTGGGCCGTGAGACTCACGCCGGCGGTCTGGGTGTGGAACCGCAGCATCATGGAGCGCGGGTCCTTGGCGCCGAAGCGTTCTTTCATTATCCGGGCCCACATCCGTCGGGCCGCCCGGAACTTGGCCACCTCTTCGAACAGATTGTTCTGGGCTACGAAGAAGAAGGACAGCCGAGGGCCGAAGTCGTCGATCTTAAGTCCGGCATCGAGGGCTGCCTGGACATAGGCGATGGCGTTGGCGAAGGTGAAAGCCAGCTCCTGCACTGCCGTAGCCCCGGCCTCACGCATGTGGTAGCCGGAGATACTGATGGTGTTCCACTTGGGCACGTTCTCGTGGCAGTACTTGAACACGTCCACCACCAGCCGCATGGATGGCCGGGGCGGGTAGGCGTATGTGCCCCGGGCTATGTATTCCTTAAGGATATCGTTCTGCACAGTACCGCTGATCTGTTCCTGGGAAACGCCCTGCTTCCGGGCCGCCACTATATAGAAGCACAGCAGCAAAGAAGCGGTGGCATTGATGGTCATGGAGGTGCTGACCTTGTCCAGTGGTATGCGATCGAACAGGGTCTCCATGTCCTGTAAGCTGCAGATGGGCACTCCGACTTTTCCAACCTCGCCCTTGGCCAACAGGTGGTCCGAGTCGTACCCGATCTGGGTCGGCAGGTCGAAGGCGATGGACAGGCCGGTTTGGCCCTGTTCCAAGAGATAGCGGAACCTTTCGTTGGTTTCCGCGGCGCTGCCGTAGCCCGAATATTGGCGCATAGTCCAGACCCGGCCCCGGTAGGTGTTGGGCTGGACCCCCCGGGTGTAGGGGTACTCCCCCGGATAGCCAAGGTCGTTGTCGTAGTCCAAACCCTGGGCTTGTAGGTCTTCGGGGTTATAGAGCGGGTCGATGTCCAGGCCGCTATCTGTCTGGAACTTTTCGCGCCGTTCCGGAAATTTCTTCACCACGGGATCTAAAGTATCCCGTTTCCACTGGTTTTTATCGCTGCTAGGCATGCCAAACCTCAAAAAATCGCTGAGCCGCCGATTAAAGGGGTCTCACGATCAAACCCAGTCCCCACGTCGGTCAAGCCCACCAATTGTACCCATATATACGGGGGTTGCTCAAGGTTGATGGGGGTTGGTGACAATGCATAGTTAGAAAACCGAATTTCTCCGTGCTACTATCTTGGATGGAGTAACCATGCAACCTGCTGACCTAAACATGACAACCACCGTCACCGGGCATCAGCTTTTTCTGTTCGTCACTTTCGGCGACAGTCAGATCGACTGGGAGTTGGCTGAGGCCATTGATCTGCTGGGGCAAGGGATGGAGAACGTGCAAGGGGTTGACGGTCCGCCGTCGGATGAGGCCTTCGCGCGGGGGCGGTTCCAATTTCTGCGCGCTGAGTCCAGCTCTACCACCGAGCAGCAGATCGTCCATACGGCGGTTTCCGAGTCCCATGGTCTAATACGTCTGGAATGCGCCACTCTAGAACCGATCAAAGGCTACGAGAACGGACTGCGCGAGCTAGTGAAGGCCGCGGGCGGCTCAGTCGAAACCTTAGCCGGTGTGATGCGGCCACGCAGTTACACCAGCCATGCTATGTCCGAATTCGCCTACGCCCACGCCATGCCGCCCGGATCCGGCGAGAAGTTTCCGCTGGCGGCAGTGACTCCCATGAACAAGACCGACGACTGGTGGCAGATGGACTTCCTCCACCGGGAGAGTTTTTTCCTGCCCCGTTACGACGAGAACGAGGAGATGGTGGTCAAGGGCCACGCCCTGGCCTCAGCCATGGGCGTCCCTGACATCAACCGCCGGCTAGTCCACTCCCCCGACGGCTACGGCCTGGGAGGGAGCTACGATTTCGTCGGGTACTTCGAGTTCGCCGAGGCCGACGCCCCAGTCTTCCGCGAGGTTATGGCGGGACTTAGGGACACGGTGCAAAATCCTGAGTGGAAGTACGTGCTGGAAGGCCCCGAATGGTGGGGCCGCCGGGTCAATACCGCAGCCGAGTTCCTGGCGAGACCCTAGCCAGTGGCGGCGGCGTAAAGCTCCGTCTGGGTATAGAAATCGCTCCAGACAAACCAGCATGAGTAGTAGGACGGCAGCCGTTCGAGCCGTTCTCCAGACAACTCGCCCTGAACGGCTTGGCGGGTCAACACCTGCCCTAGACTTCT
>UINC01000155.1_pt1 | contig 47604 bp, 49 predicted proteins | sample 5385821 | NCBI WGS metagenome assembly UINC01 (sample SAMEA4666929, study PRJEB26691) | marine metagenome | isolation source: Pacific Ocean | place: Pacific Ocean | collected 2011-10-13 | reverse complement strand
TTTCTATTCATTGATTGGTTCATGATGTTATCCGTTATCCCTTAGTTATATTACCTTGATTCTCTACTCCATACTTCTGGAAACCATTTATCGTCAAACGGAGGATCACCTGGATTAATGGAGACTTTATCCTGATCAATAATTGGATCAGTGCCATCTCGTGGATCCCAACGTGCATCGTCGCCAACATAACGGATGGAAATAGCAGCTCGTCGATTTTTTTTGTCTTGATTTTTTGTTGACCCGTGAATAGCGTACGCCCCAAAAAAAATAGTATCCCCCGGCTCCATTTCCCAATCAATTATTTTAAATTCATCAGATTTGCTATCAAAATCAGGCATCTTTTCATAATCATTGCTCTCATCTAGAAACTTAGAGCTTGCGCTGTCTTTACCGAATGCTGTAGGTTGAAAAATCTTTCTCCACTGACTAGAACCTTGTATGAAACGCAATCCACTTGAAAAGGGATTGCTTTTAGTTAATGCCACCCAAGCAGAAATAATTTGGTTTCCTTGGAAAGGCCAATAGGGTTGATCTTGATGCCATGGAGTAGCATGGGACGTTCCTGGATCACGAATAAATGTATGATCAAAAAATAACCTGGCAGTCCTACTACGCATTAGCAAGCCAGCAATCTCAGGTAATTTGGTATGCGCACAAAAATCATACATCCAAGGCATCGTTGGCCAAAGATGTCTATCAGAAAAACCTCCGATACGATTCGTTGTCCAACGATCTTCGTCATCGTTAATAAGTAGATCAAGATTAGATAATAAATTTTTAATATCATCATTATCAACCGCTCCTCTAATACACACTGCTCCATCTTTTTCAAAACGATTAATTATGTCATTTGATACCATCTCTATGTCTCCTAATCATAATGATATTGCTATAATTTTATTCCCAGTGCTACTTCTGCAGTAAAGCGCTTAATAAGTCCACTATGATTAAAAAGATGTGTTCCAATTCCCCTAATAGCTGCGAGTGTTTTTGAATTTGATAAAAATAAATTATTTAAACCATCAACAAAATATAACATTGACATATTCGCTCCTTTACGTTGACGCTCATAACGACGTAATAATGGAAGATCGCCTATATGATCCCCATTAGAAAAAGCTTTTGCTATGACTTCAGTTAATGAAACTGCATCTGCAAAACCTAAATTAACTCCTTGCCCGGCCAGTGGATGAATTATATGAGCAGCATCTCCCACTAGAGCTAAGCCAGGTAAAACATAATGATTAGCATGCTGTATTTTGAGAGGAAATGAGGCTCTTGGTCCATGAACATCAAGAGCACCCAGAATATAGCCGCTGGCTATAGAAAGTTTCTTAGCTAACTCTTTATCAGTGCATGACATACTGATTTCTGCATCTTCTGGAGTTGTGGACCATACAATAGATAACATTCCATGTTGTAGCGGAAGTAATGCAATAGGTCCATTTTTTAAAAACCGTTGTCTAGCTATATTATCATGATGATTTTCAGGCTTTACCATAGCGACAAATGCTGATTGAAAATACTCACGACTTTTGGTTGCAATACCAGCGCTCTCTCTAACCTGTGACAAGGCACCATCCGCGCCTATAAGTAAATCAGGGCTATAAAATTTGCCATCTGATGTTTCAATTTTATATCCCCATTCACCTGAAATTTTTGATAAATTATTTATACGTGATGCAAATTTTATCTCGATACCTATTTCTTCTATTTCGTTAAATAATGCTTGCTGAATTAATTCATTTTCAACAATAAATCCCAATTCGGTCAAACCGAATTCAGCAGCGTCAAATTGGATTCCCTCGGAATCATTAGTATGATTTTTTTCATCCCACACAAACATTTTTGAATATGGACAAGCTCTAAATCTAGAAATACTTTCCCATGCACCAATATTGCTTAACATATTTATTGTACCTAGCGAGATAGCTGAAACACGTAAGGTAGCGCCTGATTGGTATTTGAATTTTGGGCGAGTACCGGCATCTAAAACCTTGATTTCTAGACGATCAGAAACATTTGATTTGGCTAACAATGCTGCAGTAGCTAATCCAACCATACCTGCACCTACAATTATAATTGTTTTCTTATTTTTCATTCCAATGGCAATCCTCTAGAGAGTCGAGGTAATTTTCCTGCCAAACCCATAGTATGTCTGGCAAATTCTTTTCTTACTCCAGGTATAAAATCAAACCCAATCATTCCAAAACTTCTAAAAATTTTAGTAAGTAGATATCCGCTGCCGAATAACCGAACAATACCATCTGTAAAATGTATTAATTTCGTATGATCTGATTTTCTCCAATTAGAATATTTCTCTAAAACATCAATATCTCCCGGATCAAATTTTTGTTTAATTTTTGCTTCCATCAAACAATCAGATAAAGTGGCAACGTCACGAAGCCCAAGATTAAATCCTTGAGCAGCGACGGGATGTAAACTGTGAGCTGCATTTCCAACTAAAACTCCACGTTTTGCAATCAAACGATTTGCTCTATTAAGAGCTAAGGGATATGAAAAGCGTGCTCCAATGCGAGAAAACTTTCCTAGTCGAAAACCAAATACTTCTTGCAGTTTAGAAGTGAATTCTTCATCAGAGAGATCTAAATGCTCCTTTGAAGCTTCTGTAGATGATATCCAAACAAAAGCCATCCGATCTTCCTGTATAGGTAATAGTGTGATTGGCCCTGATCTTGTAAATCTTTCAAATGCCCTATTGTTAGAATTTTTTTCAGTTTGTAAATTACCAATAATTGCACTCTGTTTATAATCAATTTTGCTAGTACTAATACCTAAGAATTCACGGGTTGTTGATTGAGAGCCATCAGCAGAAACAACGAGCTTACAGGAAAGTTCGCGTAAAATACCTCTGTCATCAATAGACACAGTACTATGATCATCAAACATTTTTAATGCTCTTGCGCTAGCAGGACACATTATTTCGATGTTTCTCTTTTCTTTGATAGTGCTCCGTAATACCTTCCCCAAAATACGATTGATTACGACATACCCCAATGCCTCGACATTCTGTTCTTTTGCCTCAATATGAGAAAAACCAAACCTGCCTTTATCAGAGATATGGAGACTTGTGATTGGAGTTGCCGCTTTAAGAATTTCATCCCAAAGACCCATAGCCATGTACATCCGTTGACTGCTTCTAGATAACACTGTTGATCGATCATCAAAACTCGGTTGTTGACTGTCACCTGCTTCGACAGCCTCAATTAGGGCTAACTTTAAATTTAACGGTTCTAAGGCGAGCGCTAAGCTTGTTCCTATCATGCCACCGCCGACGATAATAATATCGTAATCGGTTTTAATTGGATGATTTTGTACTGTGTTGGATTTTTCTATCATCAAATTCTCTTGTGAACATTGGCCCCTGACCTCTACTTCTAAACCATTTAGTTATGATTGCTTTTTTATGGAAGACGTTATGAAGCCATATGAGTTTCAATGGCATCAGGATCTTTAATCAAATCTTTACTTAAAACATCTGGGCCATCTTTGTTAACTAATACATCATCTTCTATACGTATTCCGATATTTCTATACTTTTTTGGAATTTTAGAGTGATTTGGGATATATATGCCTGGCTCTATAGTCATAACCATCCCCTTTTCCAGTAACCTCCATTGATCATCAACTTTATAATCGCCAACATCATGAACATCCATGCCTATCCAATGCCCAGTTCGGTGCATAAAAAATTCACGGTAAGCTTCATCTCTGACAAGTGTAGTAAGTCTGCCATCTAATAATCCAATTTTTTTTAGGCCTGAAGTTATAACCTTAACTGCTGCATCATGTGGGTCATTCCAATGATTGCCTTCTTTAGCTTTTCCAATAGCTTCATTTTGGGCATTTAATACAATTTCATAAACAGCTCTCTGCTCAGGCGTAAAACGACCATTTACGGGAAAAGTTCTCGTTATATCTGACGCGTAGTAATTTAATTCGCAGCCAGCATCAATCAAAACAAGATCACCACTATTAAGAACCGAATTATTAGAGACATAGTGTAATGTGCATCCATTTACACCGGCACCAACGATAGGAATATATGAATTTACTGCATTTTTTTTTCGAAATTCAGAAATAATGATAGCTTCTAATTCATATTCATACATTCCGGGATGTGTTCTCTGCATCACCTTACTATGAGCTTCTACAGCAATCTTAGATGCGCGCCGCATAGCAGAAATTTCACTATGACTTTTATATAATCGCATGTCATGCAGTAAATGATCCAATGTAATAAATTCATAAGGAATGTGAGAGTCAGGAGATATTTTTCCTCGTAAAAATTGCACCCAATTATTTATTTTTTTGTCGAAATCAGGGTTTGAACCCATGGGATAATACAGGCGATCTCTAGATTCGATGATACCTGGTAAAATATCATCTATATCATCAATCGGGAACGCATCATCAACACTGTAATTGTTGATTAAACCGTCAGGGCCACTGCGCGATCCTTCCCATTTTTCTTTTTCACGATCACGTTCCCTACAGAATACTATATATTCTCCATTCTCCCTTCCAGGGGCAATTACGCACACAGCATCAGGTTCAGAAAAACCTGTTAAATAATAAAAGTCGCTATCCTGCCTATATCGATACTCAACATCACGACTTCTATTCTTTATAGGGGCGCTTGGCAGAATGGCTACCCCTTCTTTACCAATCATGCGCATTATTTGAGTGCGACGTTTTTTAAACTCTTTTTTATTCATAACTTTCACTGAAGCAAATCGGACTGTGATTTTGTAGTCATTCTCTCCTCATAATTATTTCGAGATTCATCTAACTCTTCAAATATCAATTGTACCGCTATCCGAGTATATTCAACTAACTCTGCGTAAGATTTTTCATTAGTTTCATCATCGTCTTCTTCTCCGATAGTTGCTTTAGTCATCTCTAGAAGATCCTTAATAAGAATACTTGTTGGTTCTCGATTAATTGCTTTCTTTAGTTTTTCTGTTGTAACACTAGAAATTAAACCATGTAAATAGCTATCGCACCATGAGCCTATCGCTTTAGCTCTAGTTAGAAGACCCCTGTCATCTCCTGGTAAAAATAGCTCGAATTCTGATTGTCTCTCCTCGAGCTGCCGCCATGTTTTTATAAATAAATCATCAAAGATGTATTTATATTTAACTCCCTTCTCATTTGAGCTATTTTCGAACATTCGATGTAACCACATATCATGCCCTTTTAACCCGTGCGTCATTATATAACCGCATAAAAGTCCATGAGCTTGGATGCTATTCCTACCCGAATCGCAATTCTCTAATGCCTCATCTAATTCACTCTCGTTGGTAAAATTATTCATAATTTAAGTGGTAAGCCTGATATTTTTGTATTTAATTAGATATATTTTACAAATAATTTTGTTTAATTGTGTAGATGATTATTCAAAAAAGTTCATATCTAGATTGATTATCTTGTCCGTGGGAACTATATTTACACTATGAATGATGAAGTTAATAGTAATTTTGAAGATGAACTCAAACGTCTTGAAAAAAGATTGGATGAGCTCGTGCAAATCTGTAAAAAACTCCAAACAGAAAATCAATCGTTAAAACAGCGACAAGATTCTATAGCTGAAGAAAGAGCTAATCTCATACAGAAAAATGAACAGGTCCGAGCTAGAGTTGAAGCTATGATAGGTAGGCTAAAAGCTATGGAACAAGGAAGTTAAAGTCGATCGGAAATAATTATGGGGTAACCAGAATGAGCGAAATGTATGCGCATGTCAGTGTTAAGATTTTAGAAAAAGAATATCAAATATCATGTAAAGCAGATGAAAGAACAGCTCTACTAGATTCTGCAGAATCATTAAATAAAAAAATGCGTGAAATTCGTGATAGCGGAAAAGTTGTTGGTCTTGATAGAATTGCCGTTATGGCCGCCCTAAACATGGCTCACGAACTCTTATTAGCAGAATCAAAAGATCAAGCTCTCGATGATACTCTCGGTGAGCGGCTAAAAAATATGTCAGACCGAATTGAAACAACCCTAGATAGTCCTCAACAACTTGATCTATAGTTTTATAGCAAACGAAACAATTTAGATATAAAAAATTAAATGTCTCCTGCAGTGTTCGATGATGGCTAGGGAATCTCTCGACCCTAAATTTTAATATCGGGATTATGCATTGATAGCAGCATTTGAGCATGACTAATCTTAGAAAGCCTGTTGTTGCTCTTGTTGAACCCACCTAAAGCTCTGGTTTGAGAGCGATAGTCAATAACGGCACATGCGGGAGACGCCTAAGACTACGTGTCGTAAAATTTTAATTCTAATATCATATTACAACCAAAATCTAAATGATCATTGAAAACTCAAAATCAGAATTGAGGAAAATTGGTAAAAATATAAGATCCAAAATTGATCCTTTCTTGCGAGAAAAATATTCACACGAAATAAACCAATATATATGTACTACAGATTATTTTCTAAATGCTGAAAATATTTCCTTTTATCTTCCGATGAAAGATGAAGTGGATGTTTGGCCTCTAATAGAAAAATCATGGAAATTAAATAAAAACGTTTTTGTTCCTTCAATAAGGAATAATGCCACACTAAATTTTCATAAAATTAATCGTAATACAGAATATATAACTAACAACTTCGGTCTCAATGAGCCAATAAACGGTGAACGTAAGTCTCCTACTGATCTGGATGTCGTAATTATGCCTTTAGTAGTGTTTGATAATTGTGGAAATCGCATAGGCATGGGGGGAGGTTATTATGATAAAACATTCGCATTTCTTAATGGAAGTAACGCCCCATTTAAAACGAAGCTTATTGGTGTATCCTTTGCATGCCAAAAAGTCAAAAATATAAAAAAAGACTCTTGGGATGTAAACCTTTTTCAGGTTATCACGGAAAAAGGACCTGCTTACTAATTCTAGTAGCGATTCATGTCTGCAGGTCTTCCTGAAGTAATAAGGGAATCCTTCTCTGATGAGTGTATAGTAAATTTAAGATCTCAAAAAGGTAAAATATGAATCCAGATTCAAAAAAGTTAAAGGTCGCTAAATCATCTTTAGATTATATTAAACACGACTGCGTTTTAGGTGTAGGGACAGGATCAACGGTTAACTTTTTAATTGATTTACTCCCAGATTTAATAAATAAAATCCAAGCTGTGGTCTCTAGCTCTGATGAGTCTACAAAAAGACTTGAAGCTCACGGATTTGAGGTTTCCAATCTCAATAACATTGGGAATATTGATTTGTATATTGATGGAGCTGATGAAGCGACAAAAAATCTTCACCTTATTAAAGGTGGTGGAGGCGCGCTAACTCGCGAAAAAATACTTGCTGCAAATGCCAAGGAATTTGTCTGTATTGTAGATGATTCAAAAATTGTTGATAGATTAGGTAAATTTCCTTTGCCTATAGAAGTCTTGCCAATGGCGCAGTCCTATATAGCTAGGGAAATTGTTAAAATGAAAGGACAACCGATATTGAGAGAAAATTTTATTACTGATAATGGCAATCATATTCTAGACATTCACAACCTTGATATTACTAATCCAATAGAAACGGAAACAATAATAAACCAAATCCCTGGTGTTATGACTGTTGGTATCTTTGCAAGAAGACCTGCAGACATTTTGCTTATTGCGGAAGAAAATACAATAAAAATTATTACAGATAAGGATTGAAATTATCGTTTTGAATACTGGGTTGCACGACGAGCTTTTCTTAAACCCACCTTCTTTCGTTCTACTTCTCTCGCATCTCGAGTTACAAAACCAGCTTTACGAAGATCTGGTCTTAATGATTGATCATATTGAATTAATGCCCTGGTTAACCCATGACGAATAGCGCCGGCCTGGCCAGTTGTTCCGCCACCCTTCACAGTAGCATTAATATCAAATGCTTTTGATAAATTAATCAACTCTAATGGTTGCATCACTATCATGCGAGCAGTCTGACGTCCGAAGAAGTGATCTAAAGGCCGGTTATTAACTTTTATATTGCCCTTACCTTTTTTTAGAAAAACTCGAGCTGTCGAAGTTTTTCGTCGTCCTGTTCCATAAAAAAAGTCTTTACTCATGATCTAGATATATTACCTTGTTTATTGTTTTAATATTAAACATTAATGTCTAACGGAATGGGCTGTTGAGCTTCATGATCATGCTCTGGCCCTGAAAATACCCGAAGCTTTGAAAACATTTTTCTTCCAAGTGAATTACGTGGCAACATACCTTTAACAGAAGATTTCAATACGCGTTCTGGCGCATGCTTTAATAACTTAGCTAAAGATATAGATTTTAAATTTCCAATATATCCAGTATATCTGTGATACATTTTATTCTGCATTTTATTACCCGTTACTCGAATATTTTCAGCATTAATAACCACAATATAATCGCCTGTATCTACGTGAGGTGTAAATTCTGGTTTGTGTTTTCCACGTAATCGTCTGGCAATTTCTGTTGACAATCGGCCCAACGTTTTACCGGTAGCATCGATAACATACCAATCTCGTTTTACTTCTTCTGGTTTTGCGGAAAAGGTTTTCATTGTTTATAAATATGTCTATTGGTCCAAGCCTTGATTGTTAGGGTAAAAAATTATAACTTAATCTGAACTAGCGAAAGGCGAAAAATTTTACTTTACCACCAATCTCAATGCAAATGTAAATGTGATGAATGAAAGAAAATTAGATCCAATCGATAAAATACTGAAAAGAGTAGGCAATACGCTCCAATCTTTACCCTCATCTAGAAAGTATAACAGTCGAGAAAATCCAGCAAGAAAAATACCTGAAACAGAGTTATCAGAAAATGAGAGATTGCATTCAGCTGGACTAATGAGAGTAAATCATGCTGGCGAGATAGCAGCACAAGGCTTATATCAAGGTCATAGTATTTTCGTAAGAAACCCCGATACTGAGAAACAAATACTGCAAGCGGCTCAAGAAGAACTAGATCACATGAATTGGTGTAAACAGAGACTTGAAGAGCTTGATGCTAAACCTAGTATCTTAAGCCCAATATGGTATTCGGGGGCCTTCTTAATGGGTGCATTAAGCAGTCTTTTTGGCGATAAATGGTCTCTAGGATTTATAGAAGAAACTGAAAAGCAAGTTTCTAGTCATTTAATGAATCATTTACAAAAAATTTCGGAAAATGATTCGAAAAGCCGTGCAATTATTAAAAAAATGCGAGAAGAAGAAGAAGAGCACGGAAATAATGCAAAAAATGCAGGCGCTAGAAATTTGCCAATAGCTATTAGAAAATTAATGCAATTAACTTCAAAAGTAATGACAAAGACTGCCTATTGGATCTAGTAAATCTACTAACTTGCTTTAGATATCTCCAATTTCATTGCGGAAATAGTATTTGCATAATTATCGCTTTTAAAAATTGCTGACCCAGCAACGAAGGTATCTGCGCCCGCAGAAGCTATACTCTGAATATTTTCAATTTTTACTCCGCCGTCAACTTCAAGCCTGATGTTACGATCACTTAAATCAATAATTTTCCTAGCTTCAGTAATTTTATCCAAAGCAGCTTCAATAAACTTTTGTCCCCCAAATCCTGGGTTAACAGACATAATTAAAACCATATCAATATCATCAATAACGTGTTCAAGCCATGTCAAAGGAGTTGCTGGATTAAATACTAACCCTGATTTACAGCCACTATCTCTAATTAACCCCAATGATCTATGTACATGCTTACTAGCTTCAGGATGAAAAGTAATATAGGTTGCTCCGGCCTTTGCAAAATCTGGAATAATACTATCCACTGGTTCTACCATCAGATGAACATCTATTGGAGCAGTAATCCCAGTATTTCTCAGCGCCTCACAAACCACAGGCCCAATAGTTAGATTAGGCACAAAGTGATTATCCATAACATCGAAATGAATAATATCTGCCCCTGCGTTGATAACGGCATTTACTTCTTCGCCTAACCGAGAAAAATCTGCTGAAAGTATTGATGGAGCAATTTTTGGTTTCACAATATCTTTCCGAAGTAATTATTATCTAACTATAAACTATTAAAAGTGTGACCGTTGTTTTTTTATTACCTCATAAGCATTACGAATATTTCTCGTCAATTCCTCTGATGAAGCTAATTCATCCGGCGTTGGGTTAGACGCTGCTATCTTATCAGGGTGATTCTGATTCATTAATCGTCGATATGATATTTTTATTTCCTTGTCAGATGAAGAGGAATTAACCCCAAGAACATTATATGCGTCTTCAAGAATTACCTTATCAATTTGATTATTTACTAATCTACTTGATCGCCTATATAGCCGAATATTCACTTCTAATTGGATTATTTCAGAGCGCTTGATATTTAGTTCCTTTGCAATGCTCCAAAGAATTCTTCTCTCTGTTTGACTAAAAGTTGGGCTAGATATAGCACTTTCTGTTAATAACCTCATAAACAAAGTTTGATTTTTAATTTGACTATTGGTATTAAATTTAAATCGGCGTAATGATTGATTAATAGAAAATTTTCTTTCTTTTCCATGATTAAACCATTTAATCGCTTCACCAATCTGCCTTTCACCCAACCTTAGAGAGCTCATTAACTCCCTGGTGATTTTTATTTCATCTTCGTTCACACGACTATTTGATTTGAAAATATGCCCCAAATTCTCAAAGATTGCTTGGACTAAATATTCAGGAAATGGATAAAAGTCATCAAACGAAATATTTTGATTTATCCATCTTTTATCTGATTTCCTGTCAAAGTAATGACCTAACAGAAATCCTATAAGAACAAAAAATGATTTACCAGTAGACAAACCAAGAAGCGTTCCTGTAATTTTTCCTAAAAATTTCATCTTTAAAACCCTTGATATATAATATCCTTAGTTAATAGATGCTACATCGACTTAATTGTTATTCCAACTTACACTTTAATTACTAGGACTATATAAAAATTGCTGGAAATATTTCTTCAGCTATAAATTAAATAACCAAAAAAATGATTAATCACAAAACACTCTACCACTCTAATATTCCAGATCTACAATTAATCGGTCGCGGGAAAGTTCGAGATATATATAACGTTGACAAAGATAATCTGCTTATCGTTACATCAGATAGACTCTCAGCTTTTGACGTTGTCCTACCGGATCCAATTCCAACAAAAGGAATTGTGTTAACACAAATCTCAAATTTCTGGTTCAAAATGATGGAAGATATTATTCCTAATCATTTGACAAATACGCAACTTAGTACCGTGATACGTGACGAAAAAATATTGGAGGAATTAGAATCACGTTCAATTATTGTAAAAAAACTTAATCCTTTGCCAATTGAAGCTGTAGTTCGTAGTTATCTTATTGGTTCTGGATGGCGTGACTACCAAGCAACTGGAAAAGTATGTGGTATTGATATCCCTAAAAATATTGAGCAAGCTGGAAAATTACCTGAAACCATATTTACTCCAGCAACTAAAGCGCCCTCAGGAGAACATGATGAGAATATTAGTTTTGCAGAAACTAGCGCCCTTATTGGCGAAGAACTTGCAAACCAAGTTCGTGATATCTCAATAGCAATATATGACCGTGCTTCAAGCTATGCTTCAGAGCGAGGTATTATTATTGCTGATACTAAATTTGAGTTTGGCCTTGATGAGAATAATAAATTATATGTCATTGATGAAATGTTAACCCCAGATTCCTCACGTTTCTGGCTAAAAGAAAAATATGCTACTGGAATAAGTCCACCGAGCTTTGACAAACAGTTTGTACGTGATTATCTAGACACCTTAGATTGGAATAAGAAAGCGCCTGGACCAAATTTACCTGAACATGTTATTAACAAAACTAGGGATAAATATCAGGATGCATACAAAATGATTGCCTATGAAAATTAAATGCCTATAAAACAGTTTTTTACGATTATTCCTAACCTAGCGCAAACCATATATAAAATTTCACGCCATGTGATTAGCATACTTATTCAAACTATGATTTTTTTGATTGTCCCGTCTGGTCTATCGGCAGAAGTCTATGACCTCGGTGGAATGTATACTTACCATTATCGCGACGGACGCTATGCTAATTGGGGTGACTTTGCATTACAAGGTGCTCAGCTTGCTATAGACGAAATTAATAATTCAAAAATGTTGGGAAATGATACGCTTCGTATGAGTTACGAAAATATCATCGATTATCATTGTTGGCCAGAAAACGCTGGGTTAATGGCTGAAACCTTGATGAAAAAAAATATCATTGCATTAACTGGAGCAGACTGCAGTGGTCCGGCAGTGAAAATAGCTAGAGTTGCAGAAAAATATCAAGTTCCCGTAATTTCATACGGCGCCAATGCATCCTCTCTCTCTTCACCGGAATTATTTCCTTGGTTTGTAAGAGTTGTCAATCCAAGTGAATCTTATGAAGGTTATCTAATTGATGTAGCTGCCCATTTTGGTGTCAAAGAAATTGCTTATTTTTATACCACTGATGCTTGGGGCCTTGGTGCCAGCAAGGTAATACATAATTATACAAGCCGCCATAAAATAAAAATTCTTAAAGAATATTCATTTCCTCGCGATACAAACCAAAAAAAATTACAAAGTTATATGAAGGAAGTTAAAGATGCTGGTATAAAACACATTGTAATTACCACTCCCACTCCAGATACCGTAAGACTTTTCAAGTTACTATATGACTATGATCTAAATAAACCTGGCTATACATTCTATGCTGCAGAGATGATTTTGTCTGATGAAAGCCATGAAGCAGTCTATGGAAGTCTGGGTTATTTTGCTCCCGCAGCTATGTTACCCTCCTCAGAAAAATTAACTCTTTTCAAAAAAGCTTTGGAGACACGATTAAATAAAAGAATAAATACAGATTCAAGCACTTTTATAACAAGTGCTTTAAGCTATGATCATATTATGGCAATCGCACATTCAATTAAATCCATCAAGAATGATGGCCAGATTATTAATCGTGAAAATATGATGAAATATTTACGAAAAATGAATTTTGAAGGAGTTTCTGGGCAAGTTTCACTAATACCTGGCAGCAATGATCGAGCAGATATGCCGATTCAAATATTCAATAATCAGGGATATAAGGATGATGGGAAAACAGTAAATTTTGTATCTATAGGTTTTGTTAAAACTGACACTGGAACACTGATCATCAATGATGATGCAATTATTTGGCCTGGAGCATCAAATTTTTAGCATTAATACTAAAGTACTTAAAAGCAGATGCATTAAAAAAATTAATTGAAATAATTCAGTCGACTCAAGTGCCTGCTATCTTCATATCATCTACTAAAAGTGAGCCGCAGCGAAACCCTCCACGAACATCTTGATCATTACCTACCATAGAAATACGTTTGTAAAGATCAAGAAGATTACCAGCAATCGTCACCTCATGGACAGGATAGGAAACTTGTCCATCTTCAATCCAATATCCAACGGCACCTCTGGAATAATCACCAGTAACACCATTTACTCCTTGACCAATCAATTCTTGGACCAAGAAACCTCTGCTTAAAGTTTTAATAATCTCTTTTTTGCCTGAAACATTCCCTGGAACAACAAGGTTATGTGTTCCACCTGCATTACCCGTAGTTTTAAGTCCTAAACGTCTTGCAGAATATGAACTCAGTACATACTCTTGCAATATTCCATCTACTACCAACTCTCTATCATTTGTAGCTACGCCCTCAGCATCGTAAACTTTACTCGCCATACCTTTTTTTATATGCGGACGTTCCTGAATTTGGAGAAACTCTGGAAATATTTGTTTGCCAACAGCATCAAGCAAAAAAGAAGATTTTCTATATTGAGCCGAGCCGGTGATTGCGGCTATTGCATGCCCCAAAAATCCACGGGCAAGTTCTGGTGAAAAGACAACAGGGGCATTAGTAGTTTTTATCTTTTTTGCCCCAAGTCTATTTAAAGTTCTTTTTGCCGCCTTTTTACCAATTTGACGGAGTGAGTCGAGATCCTTAGAATCTCTGGCAGAGCTATACCAATAATCACGCTGCATCTCATCGCTGCTATGCCCTACCACAACACAGCTAATACTATGATTTGTTGTTGTATAACAATCTAAAAATCCGTGGGTATTACCATAAGCTTTTGCTGTAACTCTTGTAGTTACACTTGCTCCCTCTGAATTAGAAATACGGGGATCAAAAGTTAGCGCAATCTCCTCACAATTAATAGCCATATTAATCGCCTCATCAACAGACAAATCCCATTTATGTTTGCAATCAAGATTCGGGAATGGGCTAGAAGCTAAATTGTCAGGATCAGCAAGGCCAGAAAATTTATCAGCTGCTGTATGCTTTGCAAATACACATGCTTTTTCAAGAGTTTCTTGTAATGCAGATATACTGAAATCAGATGTACTAGCATTTCCCTTGCGCATCCCATTATATATTGTGATACCTACACCACGATCATTTGCGTATTCAAGGACCTCAGTATCACCTAATCTTGCCGTTACACTAAGACCAGTACTATGTGTTGCAGCTACCTCTGCTTGATCCACTCCTTTTTTCTTAGCTTCAGATAATAGAAACTCTAGAATATTTGTTAAATCCTTTTGCTTGGGTTCAATTAATTGAATTTGGTTTTGTTTTTCTAATTTTTTCATGGTGATTGATAATCAACCTAGGACTGATTCAAGTTTCATTAAGTTGAAAAAATATTAGCTTAATTCTGTATCAATCACTTTCTGTGCCTGGTTCTTTCTATATTTGCTCAATTCTTGTGAAATTGATTTATCATTGAGTGATAATATTGAAGCCGCAAACAAAGCTGCGTTGATGGCTCCGCATTTACCAACACCCATAGTGCCAACCGGAATACCAGGAGGCATTTGCACAATTGATAGCAACGCATCTAATCCGCTTAGTGATCCAGAGTCTAAGGGAACGCCAATAACTGGTATGGTTTTTTTTGCGGCTATAACACCGGGAAGAGCAGCGGCAAGACCTGCTCCAGCAATAATAACTTCTACCCCTTTTTCTTCTATTTTACTGCAATAATCATCAAGTAAATCAGGCGTTCTATGAGCTGATATTACTTTGGATTCATGAGATATATTCAATTCAGATAAGATTCTCCCTGAATGAGACATAATTTCCCAATCAGATTTAGAACCCATAATAATGGCTACTTTGATACTCATTAGTTAATTCTACAATGACTTATTTATTGTGTCTAAATAAGTATTAGTTAATTGAAGAAAAAAAATCTTTAAGTAGTGCCTCCAACGGTAATTTCATCGACCCTTAATGTCGGTTGACCCACTCCTACGGGAACAGTTTGTCCTTCCTTCCCACAAGATCCAATGCCACTATCAAGCTGTAGATCATTGCCTACCATAGAAATTTTATTCAATATTTCTGGTCCATCTCCAATCAGCATGGCGCCTTTTATAGGTTGTTGTAATTTGCCATCTTTAATTAAATAAGCTTCATTAACAGAAAACACAAATTTTCCTGATGTAATATCGACCTGCCCTCCAGAAAAACTTGGCGCATAGATTCCATTTTTAACTGATCTCAATATCTCTTCTGGATCATGGGGTCCTGGAAGCATGTACGTATTGGTCATACGAGGCATGGGTACATGAGCAAATGACTCGCGCCTGCCGTTACCAGTAGGCGAAACTCCCATTAAACGAGCATTTAATTTATCCTGCATGTAGCCTCGAAGAATTCCATTTTCAATTAGCGTATTATAATTCCCAGGAGTGCCTTCATCATCAACAGCCAAAGATCCTCTACGATTGGGTATGGTCCCATCATCGACAATTGTGCAAAGTGGCGATGCTACCTTTTCGCCAATACGGTCGGAAAAAGTAGAAACTCCTTTACGATTAAAGTCGCCTTCTAGTCCATGTCCAACTGCTTCATGCAATAAAATACCAGGCCATCCAGGGCCCAAAATTACTGGCATAGTTCCTGCTGGCGCAGGAATAGCTTCTAACTGAATAACAGCTTGTCTTACGGCCTCATGCGCATATTTAACTGCATGGTTACTATCACTAAAATATTCAAGTCCCGTACGAGCTCCTCCCCCTGTGTAAGCTTGCTCGCGTCGATCATTTTCCTTCATAATCACATTAATACTTAATCGAACCAACGGCCTAACATCAGTGACAAGATTACCATCTGAAGTAGCAATCATAATCAGATCCTGACAACTATTTAAACTAATCATAACCTGTTCTATACGTTTATCTAATTTTCTAGTTTGATCGTCAAGGTTATGAAGAAGTTCTATTTTTTCTTTATCAGTTATACTGCTAGTTGGATCAATTTTTGGATACAGATTGCTTTTACTCGTCGTTGGAAGTATATGCACCGACCTAGATTGCCCCTGCCTAGTAATTGCCCGAGCAGCGCCAGCAGCTTTTTCTAGCGCAGGAAGAATCAGTTCATCAGAATATGAGAAACCTGTTTTTTCACCACTAATAACACGAGCACCCACGCCTTGTTGTATATTAAAACTTCCTTCTTTAATTTTGCCATCTTCTAGTTGCCAGCTTTCTTGCCGTCTCATTTGGAAATACAGATCAGCTTCATCGACATTGTTTGTATACATGGATGAAAGAACCTTATTTATACGATTTTCATTAAGATCCGTTGAATCTAATAATGATGACATCACGCTATTTGATGAATTGTTAGAATTATCTTCCATGTTTTTAGTAAGTAACTATTTTAAAATTATAAAGACTCATAAAGACATCCTGATCGATCACTAACCAAAGTAAATTGCTCGGTATTGGATATCTCAACCGATGGATCTACAAATAAACCGTCAATATTATAATAGACTTGGCCCATTTCTTTTAAAGGTTTTTTAAATATTTGTGAAAACAGTAATAATGCAGCAGCAGCCTGAGGGCCAGCCACCACAGCGCCAACTATTGGCAATGTACTTCCAACATTAGTACTTACAAGAGCAACTTGATTATAATTCTGATCTTTTAGATCTGCATTACCTACAATACCAATATCGGCCGCAGGTCCTTTTAGTGATAAATTACAAGTGTATGCGGATCCATTTTCTAGTCTAAAAGAAGCTTTGATTTCGTCAAACCCGAAACCCTTCTCAAAAACGTCGCTAAAATCTAAAGATAGCCTCCTAGGCAAAGCGACCAGACTCATTAAACCGAAAACACGGCCTGCTCCTGGATTAATTTCATTAAGTTGGCCATTTCCAAATTCAACTTTAATTTCTCCTGTCAAATCACTTAAAAATTCTCCACTAGGTCCGCCTGTCCATTTTACATCTATATCTATATTCATATCCTTACTATTAATAAGAGGCTGGTAACCCAATGCTTCCATTGTCTCTTCGACATTATTACTAATTATTTTTGCCTTAACAAAACTGTGAGAACTGCCATTACCAAGCTCATCAATGACCCAGCCCGCATTGCCATTCATCTTAAAATTTTCGCCAATAACTTCTATATCACTGGCTCTTAGACCGTCATTACTTCTTTTAAAATCTGCTCTAAGAGAGCCGAAATTTCTATCTGAAATTGAAAAATCATTAATTTTTACTGTAATTGATGGCAAAGAGTCCGGTGTTATTGTTTTCTTACCTAAATTAGTTATAGGATTAGATATCTTGAAAGATTGCATATTCAGCATTAATGGATCATCTCCAAGAAAATCATAGGGTATCGATATCAAACCGTCTAACTGCGAACCATACGCTTCTATGAGCCATTCATTCGCGCCCCGGTCAATTACAAAACGATGATCTACAAGGCTTTGATCATAGAAACTAAAATCATTTATATGAAGATCTACTGAACGGATATGATCAAAAATATTGAATCTTTTAACTTCTTCTGAAGACAGTTGCATCCAATTATCATAATTAATTTTATTAGTTTTTCCCCTTATATGTAATCCTCTGCTTTCAGCTGATGGATAATTATTTTCTCCCAATGTTATTGCTCCATGATCAAACGCCCACCCTGACTCAGTAACAAAAAAGTTAAAATTCCATCGAACATCTTCACCGAAATTACCTACTGATTTAACACGATCATTATTAGAAAATTCTATAGTTGTAGTTAAGCTTTTTTCTAATTCAACACTCTTTTTAAACGGTAGAGGAAGGTCCGTTCCTATTCCCTTCAAATTACTCTCTATTGTCACTTTAAAAGGTCTATGCTGAACAGAATTCATACTTGGAAAGTGTAAACTAGCAAAATAATCCATGATGCCATAAATATTTTTCTCATCGAAGATTTCAAAATTTCTCGCTAGATCCTCTTTTTTAGCCTTTCCTTTAATATCTGCAACAAAAATATAAGGATCATTAACTTCCTGATTTTGGGACAAGGAAATTTTTATTGGTTGATTAAGGAACTTTGCTGTTAAGGAATTTGAACTTATATAATTTCGGGAAACAGCTATAAGACCATTAATTTTTGTAATAGGAGGCTTAAAATTGTTTATTTCTAAAGAACTATCATTAATTTTAAGATTTACAAAAAATTCATAAGAATTTTTATCCATTATTGGATAAAAAAAATCAAAATCTAATGATAGCCCACCTTTTAGTTCTAGGTTTTTCTCGTATCCACCAAAAAAATCAGAAATTGGGCTATTTTTAATGAAAGTATGAATTGCCCCAAGTGATTCTTGGGATGGAGCATGTAAAATTAAAACAGGATTACGTAAGTCAAAAATATCCATACGCCCATCATTAACGATATTACCTGTAATAGAAAATTGGTTCTTATTGGAATATAAATGCATTCCATCCACAATCAAATCTATATCTTTAATAAAAATATCTGGCCATTTCTCTGAGTAGTTTAACGTCATATCACTAATGCGAGTTTCGCTGTAAAACAAACCATTATCTTTATCAAAAGGAAAATTAGACAGTTCTCCTCTAAGCAGTGTTTTTCCATTAATTGCTTTTCCTGATAAAAAAGATTTATTAAACCAAGAAAACAATGTTGGGTTCATTTTTCTTATAGGTAAAAATTTCATGGCTGCCTTGATATCACTTATATTCCAATCGGTCTGAACATCAGCAAACGGCAGCTGCATCTCTTCTGAATAATTTATTTTTATACTAGACTGGCTTTCAAAGAATGCATTGCTTAATGAGAATCTATCAGTAAGGATATTAATATTTTCATTAATGTTTTCCCAAAAAAAAGTGCCATTTGCATCACTAAAATTTAGTACATTACTATAATATTCACTAAGACCCAGATGTAAGTTGTTTGAATTAATCTCTATGTTTCCTCCATTACTATTGGCGTGCACCCGTCCTGTCAAACCACTGAAATAAATCTTCTTCGAGTCAATATTTAGAGAAATATTGGAAAATCTAGAAACAAAATTATAGTTAATTACATCCTGTTGGAGTAAAGAAAGATCAATACTAAAATTACTAACAGTTCCTGAAGGTTGATATTGACTATATAACGCATCATATTTTTCTGGCATCCAAGTAATAAAGTAACCCAAATCATCTAGGGAAAGGAATGTGGCATTAATAACAATTGCATTGATATTTTCTCCGATCCCTTTGCCACTATGAATTTTAAAACTGGACAAAGGACGTCGATCTGTTTCTGTTTGTGTATAAAAATCCTCGACTTCAAGATCCCAACCGTTTGCATTATTTGTATAATTTAAACGTCCTTTTAAATCAATTGATTTATTTACTTGATAGTCTGAGTTAGAAATATTTAGGAGGCTAAAGTCCCCGCCAATTTTTTTTAATTGCCCCGATATAATTTCCAAACTTGATAGTTTTAATTCTTCTATCTCAAATGACATATCCTTTTTTGTATCTAATTGAGAATGATTAACAGCAATATCATACCCAATGATTTCTATATCATTTTCCCTAGTAGGCAATCGAAAAACATTTATGAGCTCTTCTAAAGTTAAGCCCTGTATATAAAAACCCTGTCGATCCGCATATGAGGACAAAAAATTGGAATTCTTAACAACAAAACGATCAATGCTAGCGTTTTTATTTATTATCGAATCAAAAATATCAAAACCGATAATAATTTCATCAGCTTTTATTAGATTTTTTTCTGGATTAAGGACCGAAAGATCTACATCATAAAAAATTATCTCTGGCCCAGGCATACTTAATCTGAAACGTATATTTTCGTATTCAAATAAAACTCCAATCTCGTTACTGGCCCATTCTTTTATATAATCCTGGTATTCCTGCTTTTTTAAAATCACGGTATTAAGTTGATTCATAGAAATTACTAATAAAATAATTAGAACAAAAACTGAATAAAGTATTGATTTAATGATAAAATTTGATTTTTGCTTCATTCTCATATTAATTATTTTGATTCACACGGATTGTATTTATCAATTCCTATGATAAGGATGCCCACTATTCAAAGTATAAATACGATAAAGTTGCTCTATAAAAATTATACGAACAAAAATATGCGGCAAGGTCAACTTAGATAATGACCAACAAAAATTAGCCCTTTTAAAACAAGCTTCTGATAACCCATTTGGGCCACCTATAATAAAACACAAATTCCGACCAGATAATTGCCAATTATTTAGTTTTTCCGAAAGCTCAAGACTTGTAAATTCTGCTCCACTTTCATCTAATATTATTATTTCTTCTGTTTTTTTCACTTCCGCAAGAATTTTTTTTCCCTCAAGATCAATAATTGACTTGGAATTTCGATTTTTTGTTTGTTTTTCTCCTTTTATAATCTTGCATTTAAAACCCCATTGAGGTGGTAACCTCTGAATATAGCTTTTAAAAACAGTTTGCACCCAAATCGGACCTTGATCACCAACAATAATAAGTCGTATGTGCATATATTAATTATCTAAAATTTCACTGACGGGTTCTAAAGACCATAATTTCTCAAGATTATAAAAATCACGTACTTGAGGCAGCATTAAATGAACCAAAATAGCATCTAGATCTATAAGCACCCATTCACTGCCTTCCTGCCCTTCTATCCCAATAGGACGATAGCCTGCCTCGCGAGATTTGTTTGATACTTTATCTGCCAAGGCTTTAATGTGACGAGTTGAAGTACCACTGGCAACAATCATGAAATCTGTGACAGTTGTAATATTACGGACATCCAGTTTAATTATTTTTTGCGCTTTTACCTTCTGTAACGCATTTATCACTAAACTGCTATGTTGTTCACTGTTCATTTAGAGTATCTAAATTATACAAAATTAGTTTTTAAGAAATTTCCATTAAATATTTAATAACAACGAGTTCTTTTTATGATCTCGCAGACTGAATCAGGCATTAGAAATCTTGGAATTCTATTCAACGATATTAACTCTCTAATTTCAGAAGATGAAATTTCAAGTTGTGTAACATCGTGAATATATATATGCCCGGATTTGGCTTCATGTAAATCATCTACTCTGTGAGTTCCCTTAGTGGTCAACAATTCACCTAGTGGCCCCATATCTGGTAAACGCCATCCTGGTCGATGTGCCACCACTATGTGTGACAATTGTAATATTTCTTGCCATTGGTGCCATTTTGGAAGATTTATGAATGCATCCATCCCAATAATTAAAGCTATTGATCGTAGAGGAAAATCTGTGCGTAATGTGTTTAAAGAATCTACTGAATATGAAGGCCCTTTTCTTGATAACTCCCGATCATCAATAACAAATCCATGTTGACCTTCTATAGCGGCAGCAACCATCTCAAATCGAAATTCTGCATCAGCATGGGCTTGATCCCTATGAGGAGGGTTACCACATGGCATAAACCTAATTTCTTCGAAATTTAGTGCTTGCAGTAATTCAAAAGCTGTACGCAAATGGCCATAATGAATGGGATCAAATCTCCCTCCAAATACTCCTATTGGTTTCAATCCATGCCTCCAATTAATAAAAAATACATTTTATATTGCATCACAACTTCTACCTGATAATTGCACAATAATATTAGTCGTATATTGCCATTTGTCGCCTATTAATTGCCCTTTTGCAACTGAATCGGCATAAAAAATTGACTGTATCAAATAGTAAAACTCGCTAGACTTATGTCTATTGATGCATGTCCTAACGAGATTTTGTCTATTTCTCCAAACACCTATTTTATTCATTAATGAATTAATATTCTCCCCAGACTCAAAGCCAACGGCAATTTTTATTAAAACTCTAAGTTCACGCGCTAATGCCCAAAGGATAACTAAAACTTCTACCCCTTCTTGCTTCAATCCATTTAAAATTTTAAGAGAGCGCCGCGAATCTCCTTCAAGCACTGCATCTAACAACTTATAAACATCAAATCTGCTACTATCTACAATTATTCGCCTAATATCTTCTTCTGTAATTCTTCCTTTTTCTAGCTGTAATGCTAATTTTTCTATTTCTTGGTTTGCAGCTAATAGATTTCCCTCCACCCTGCTGGAAATGAGCTTGATTGAATCTGAGTCTGGAAGAAAATCATATTTTTTCATTCTGAGTTCAATCCATTTAGGTAGATCTTTGATATTTACAGGCCAAACTTCCACCCTACAGCCACTTGATTCTAGAGATTTAACCCACTTAGAAGAAAGAGACTGTTTATCTAATTTTGGGGAACTAATTAAAAATAATAGATCGTCGTCAATTTGTTCGATAATATCAATTATGGCTGCGCTCCCCTCCCTTCCTGGCCTTCCAGTAGTTAGCCTAAGCTCAATAATCCTTTTTTCAGAGAACAAAGAAAGATTCCTACTGGATTCAAAAATTTCATTCCAATCAAATCCTTGTGTCTGGATAAATAAATCACGACTTGTAAAACCATTCTCATGTGCAGTTTGACGAATAGAGTCAAGAGCTTCCTGAACAAGCAAAGGCTCATCGCCACTAACAAAATAACAAGGTAAAAGTGATTTTTTAAGTTGGCCTGATAAATTATTCGATGAAATTTTCAAAATAAATATAATAAAAAATTAATAACTATTTATTATTTCTCATTAAAAGAATCGATTCGCCTTCAAGAAGTACAGGAATTCCGTCACGAATAGGATAAAGGACTTTTTCATCGCTAGTGATTAAGGCTTCAGATATTTTTTTTTCTACAAGAACGCCATCATGATTATATAGTTGCCCGTCCTCAATCGCTGTATTAATGCTCTCTAATCTATCAGATGTTGCAAGCATTAGATCTTGATGGGTAATAGGGCAACATAATATTGATAATAATTTCTTATCCATCTCAAATACCTAAAAAATATTCATAGTTCATAGATTATATTTATTTATCTAGATTATGGCTATGTTCTTAAGTGTTAACAATCTGATTCATATATTTCTTTTACTAATATTTTCTGGTACTGGATCATAGCCTGAACCTCCCCAGGGATTACATCGGACAATCCTTTTTAGTGTTAGCCACCCGCCAGAGAATAAACCAAATCTCTTTATTGATTCTTCAGCATATTTAGAACAAGTGGGTTGAAATCGGCAGTTCATACCCAGAAAAGGTGATATAAATCGTGCGTAAATCCTTATCATTGCTAAAAAAGGTAAAGCTACTAATTTTTTATATCTCATAGATTCAAGATAAAATTTTTCAACTTCGTCGCCAGCGTGTACCAGTATCGCTGTCTTCTATGGAAACCCCAGAAGACTTAAGTTCATTTCTAATTTTATCTGCCATCAAAAAGTCTTTATTTTTCCTTGCAACCTCGCGTTTTTCCAATAATGTATTTATTTCTTGTTCCGTTAATTTAGAGTAAGGCGATGTTGAAAACCAAACTTCAGGATCTTTTTTTAAAAAACCCATAAGATCAGTGGCCGCATATATTTCTAATGCCAAATTTCTTCTTTTGTCTTCTGATTTAGTTTTGTTAATTTGTTTAGACAAATTGAAAAGCTCTGCTAACGCCTTTGGTGTATTGAGATCATCTTCAAGAGCAGCAATTATTTTTTTAGGCGGCTTCGTTTGTTTCCGCATTTCTTCTGTAACAGTAATTCCCCTGACAGATCCGTATAATCGGTCAAGCATGCTTTTTGACATTTCAGTAGTTTCAACTGACCAATCTAAAGGTTTTCTATAATGTGCATTCAATAGCGCCAATCGCAATACTTCACCGTCAACAGTCTTTAATAATTCCTGAATTATTAACACATTTCCTAATGACTTTGACATTTTGGCACTACTAATACTAAGAAATCCATTATGCAGCCAATAGCGTGCCAAAAAGTTTGTATCATTGGCGCATGTACTTTGTGCTATTTCATTTTCATGATGAGGAAAAATTAAATCTTGTCCGCCAGCATGAATGTCTATGGTTTTTCCAAGATATTTTTTAACCATTGCAGAGCATTCCATGTGCCAGCCCGGTCTGCCTCTACCCCACGGAGAATCCCATCCCGGCAAATCTGAAGTTGATGGCTTCCATAAAACAAAATCCTGTGCGGATTTCTTAAAAGGCGCCACTTCAACGCGAGCACCAGCTATCATTTCGCGGAGATCGCGTCGAGATAACTTTCCATAATTTTTGTAGGATAAAACATCAAATAATACATGATGCTCAGCTTCATAAGCATAACCTTTATCTATCAATGACATAATCATATTTATCATTTCATCGATATGATGGGTAGCATGTGGCTCTATATCAGGTTCGGCAACGCCTAGTGATAGCATTGCTGCGTTATATGATTCAATATATCTCTGTGTAACGTTACTTATCGGCTTTCCAAGCTGCAAAGCAGCTTCATTTATTTTATCGTCAAGATCAGTAATATTTCTTACGAACGTAAGCTCATAACTTCTTCTCAATAAACGAACAAGCACATCAAATACAACAGCTGGCCTCGCATTACCAATATGTGCATGGTCGTACACTGTCGGACCACATAGATACATCGTAACTCTTTTAGGATTTATTGGCTTAAAAAGTACTTTCTTACCTCTTAAACTATCATGCAAAAAAAGTGCCATAGAAATAATTCCAAAAAATTAAAGAGAAGCTAGTTTCATAAGTATTATACGAACAAGGTCATCAGCTATAGCTTCACGTAGCAAATTCTCTTCACGTTCTTTACCTAAAACTAAAGTTTCATCATAAGTATAATCACGAGTTAAAATCTCTTCTTGCGGTGATTTTATTAACTTATCCTTAGTTTGGATGCTATAAAAAATACGATAAAAAACCTCATATTCCCTTACAACATTTCTTCCAGATACAGAGAGAACTCGCTGACCAGTGTCCTCTTGCAAAATATTAAAAACAGCAGTTGCATCAACTGGAGACTCAACAACTTCAACTCCTCTTTCATGAAGACCTTTTTTCAGTTGCCGGTAAAAAATACTATATTCATCTTCGGTAGATATATAAGTTCTGTCCATCTCAATAGGTAAGTTTTTTGCAACTCTCAACTGAAAACCGCAACTGGTAATTAATAAAATGATAAGAAAAAGTCCAAATTTTCTACACAACAACATTTACTAGCCTCCCTGGAACAATAATGATATTTTTCACTTTGTTTTTGCCTATATATCGTTGTACATTTTTATCTTTTATTACCAATGACTTAATTTTTTCCTCATCTGCGTTAACATCAACAATAATACGACTACGTAATTTTCCATTTACTTGCACAACAATTTCAATAGAATCTTTTGCTAACGCCAATTTATCGGCATTTGGCCACTTTTCATCTATTAATGATGTCTTATAATTTAGTTTTTTCCAAAGCTCATGACAAATATGAGGAACAATCGGAGATAAAAGAAGAATGATGGTTTCTAATGATTCTCTAACCACCGAACGTCCTTTATGAGAATCATCATCGAACCTAGTAACCGAATTTAATAGCTCCATAATTGCAGCAATAGCTGTGTTAAATTTATATCGACGTCCGATATCATCGCTTACTTTAACTATTGTGCTATGTGTTTTATAACGCAGTTCTTTTTGATTTCCATTTAAATCATCAATTGGTTTCAATGGGTCCTCTGAACAATGCTTTTCAATCAAAACCCAAAGTTTTTTTAGAAAACGATAAGCGCCTTGCACACCTTTGTCCGACCACTCTAATGCTTGCTCGGGCGAAGCTGCAGAAATCATAAATAAACGGACAGTATCAGCACCATATTTATCAATTAATTCCTGCGGATCAACTGTATTTCCTTTTGCCTTAGACATTTTAGCGCCATCTTTTAGCACCATACCTTGTGTAAGAAGATTTGTGAACGGCTCATCGGCAGATGAAAGTCCCTCATCTCTCAACAATTTCTGAAAAAAACGAGAATAAAGTAGATGGAGAATTGCATGTTCAATTCCGCCTGTATACTGATCAACTGGCATCCAGTAAGCTTCTCGATCATCAAGCATTCTATCGCTACCTGGGCAAGCATACCGAGAAAAATACCATGATGACTCAAAAAACGTGTCAAATGTATCCGTTTCACGCTTTGCAATATTTCCGCATTTAGGACAATCTGTATGATAAAAATCAGACATATTTTTTAAAGGTGAACCAATTCCTTTAAATTTGACTTTTTCAGGAAGAACGACAGGTAACTGTTCTTCTGGGACAGCCACGGTACCACAATCATCACAGTAAATAATCGGTATTGGTGTCCCCCAATATCTTTGCCTAGAAATACCCCAATCTCTCAAACGGAAATTTATTGTTCTTTTACCTTTATTCTCCTTTTCAAGATACTCTGCAATAGCATCGAAAGCCTGATGTGAATCCAAACCATTATATTCATTCGAATTAATAAGAACCCCATACTCCAGATAAGGAGCGATATTGATATCGATTTTGCTGCCGTCGGAGGGTTTAATTACCTGATTGATTGTAATTTTATATTCTTTAGCAAAATCCCAATCACGTTGATCATGTCCTGGAACACCCATGACAACTCCTGTTCCGTAATTCATTAAAACAAAATTTGCTACCCATAAAGGAATTTTTTCTCCTGTAATGGGATGGATTGCGTCTATACCTAAGGGCATTCCCTTCTTTTCCATAGTCTCAATAGCTGCTTCTACAGCATGATTTTTTTTGCATTCGGCAATAAAATCGGCAACTTTTGGATTAGTAGATGCAATTTTTTTAGCTAATAAATGCTCGCCTGCTACAGCTAAGTAAGTGACGCCCATCAAAGTATCAGGCCTTGTTGTATAGGCACTTAGGGTTAATTTTTCATCTACCTTGAATGTTATATCAATACCTTCGGAACGACCAATCCAATTTCTCTGCATCGTTTTTACCGACTCCGGCCAACCATCTAATCGATCTAAATAGGACAACAACTCTTCTGCATAGTCAGTAATTTTCATAAACCATTGTGGAATTTCTCGACGTTCTATAACTGCATCGGAACGCCAACCGCGTCCATCAATTACCTGTTCATTAGCTAACACTGTCTGATCTACTGGATCCCAGTTAACTATCGAGTTCTTCCTATAAACAAGGCCTTTTTTAAATAAACGTGTAAATAACCATTGCTCCCAACGATAATACTCCGGTTTGCAGGTGGTGAGTTCTCGGGTCCAATCATAGGCATAACCAAGACGTTTAAGTTGGCTACGCATGTAATCTATATTCTGATAGGTCCATTCAGCAGGCGGAATATCTCTTTCTATAGCGGCATTTTCTGCAGGCATTCCGAAGGCGTCCCAGCCCATAGGCTGCATAACATGTTTTCCGAGCATTCTCTGATAACGAGCAATAACATCGCTTATGGTGAAAACGCGAACATGGCCCATGTGCAATTGACCGCTTGGATAGGGGAACATGGTAAGACAGTAGAATTTTTCTTTATCTGATGTTTCATCCACTTCAAAGCAACGCTCTTTTTCCCAAAATTCTTGAGCTTCTTTTTCTATCTTCTTTGGTTCGTATTGTGTAGTCATGTAACTTATTATGAAATTTAATTAAAAAATATTTTTTTGTTAATTTTTAACCGTTGGTTGTTGTTGGGTAATACAGTGAATACCACCCCCGCCGATAGCAATATCATTGATTGGTACTTGAATCACTTCTCTTTTTGGATAAATATTTTCGTATACTTCGACAGCTTCGCCATCTCTATCATAACCATAACCAGGAACAATCACAGCACCATTGGCAAGATATGAGTTTACATAAGAACTGCACCCACCATTCCAAATCCCCGCATGGTAAATACCTTCGCTAATAAATTCTATTTCAATTTTTCTTCCCTTAGCATCTTTTTGTGATTGTAGTGCCTTTCTATTTTTTTCGCCAACATGATAGTGTGGGTCAGTTTTATCTTTATTAATTTCTAGAAGAACTCTTCCAGGCTCAATAAAAGCTGCAATGCCGTCTATATGACCGTCTGTTTCAGTTTCATCCGGATCTCCAGGTATCCATATTACTTTGCTTGCCCCTAAGGTTCTGCAGAGCTCTTCTTCGACTTCAGATTTTTTCCAATTTGGATTCCTATTGGTATTTAGAAAACACGATTCTGTGGTAATTATTGTTCCTTCACCATCAACAGTAATACCTCCTCCTTCTGCAACTAATAGTGATGTATATTCATTAGCGCCTGCTAATTTTAATATTCGTGAACCCATAAGAGCATCCTGATCGTATGGCTGATATTTTTTACCCCATGCATTAAATTCCCATGTTGATCCAGCTAAATCACCATCATTATTAATTAAAAAGTTAGGTCCGGAATCCCGACACCATGAATCGTCTATCGACATTTCAATGATATCTATGCTTTTATTTAATAATTTTTTTGCAGACTCAATTTTATTCATGGGTACTAGCATTTTTACGACTTCAAACCTAGAGATGTTATTAGCAACATCGGCATAAGCAATTTTTGTAGCAAGAGAATCCGCCCATAAACCAGACCGACATGGCCAAGCCATCCAACAACACGTGTGTTCTTGCCATTCTCCTGGCATAAAAAATCCTTTTTCTCGTGGGTCATTTTCAGCTGCAAAATTTCTCATATTTTTCTTTTTCTCTCGCTTGTAATAACCGAAGTGAAACCTATAAATGCAAGCAAAAATAATATGATTGATAAGACAAAAACTCTGAAAAAATTAGAATTACTGAGAGCGATTGCTGCGATAGCGGGGCCAATTGCTGCGCCTAGAGTAGCAAAAGACGTTCCTGCAGCTACTATGCTGCCATTCTTATCCAAATTTGCTAATAATGTAGTAATGAAAGTTAGACAATATGACCAAGAAGCACCAATGAAACATAGTTCAATAAAGAACCAAAAGAAAGTTTTTGTTGATAAAAGTAAAGCCAAGCTGAGAATTGAAATAAAAATACCTATCAGCAATGGAGGCACTGTACCAAATCTCTGTCCAATAAAAATAATAATAAAAGCAGCTGGTATACCCATAATAGTAGACCAAAATAAGGCGATACCAATTTGATTGGGTGAAAAATCTAGATTAACAGCAAATCTTTCAATATAGGTGAATTGAACGGTATTTGCCGCTTCAAAGATTCCATAAGAAAAAAGAACAGTCAGAGATACAATAGTTAACAATAATTTGGTTTCGGATTTAGAACTCTTTTTGGGTTTAACATCCTCAGTGTTTTGAGGCAGCGCTCTCACAAAAAATAATGCGATAAAACATAGGGTGGCGAAGATTAAATACATCCCTGATGCACCGATAAAATCTGAATATACTCTTAGTAGATATAAGCCAATTGCACTCATAATGAATTCAATGACATACAATAAACCATATCCCTTCTCATAATCACTATATCTTGGAAATGATGATAAGGCTGATACATGCGCCATACCATAGAATATCCCGGCAAAAAATCTGATAAAAATAATGAGCAATCCATGATTAACAAAATATGCAGAAATAAGATCGATAATAATAGCTAAAATCAATGATATCTTGGCTATATTACGAAAATTAAGACGATGAATTCTGAGAGCTAAAATAATTCCTACAATTGCTGCCCCAAAAGAACCGGATGCACCAACCCACCCTGCCATGGATGTAGACAATGAAGTATGATCATCAAGTATTCCAACCATTGAAGGTAGTACTAAAAATGGAAAGAGAGTAATAGAACCAACTAAAGAAAAGGAAATAAATTTTTTAAAATGATCAACTTGCATTATTAATTTTAATTAAGTTTTTGTTCCATCATGCAAGAGTAAAGATCTATACAAGCTGGTTCTTCTATCTCTAAAAACTCCCCAAGAACGTCTGTAATCTCTTATTTCATTCAGATCAAATGTATGCGTTAATACCGACTCTGAAGTTTTGTCTGCAGACTTAATGATTTTTCCTTTATGGTCACAAATAAAGGAAGATCCATAAAACTCGATTTCATTTGTTCCACTAACTTCTTTGCCAACTCGGTTTGAAGAAATTACTGGCACTATATTTGCGGCAGCATGGCCACACATGACTGACTGCCAATGATCTTTACTATCAAGATCAGGCGAAAATATCTCGCTTCCTATCGCTGTAGGGTAAAGGAGGATCTCTGCCCCTTTTAATGCCATTATCCTTGCAGCTTCAGGAAACCATTGATCCCAACATATACCCACACCCAAGCAGCCATAACGAGTTTGGATAGCCTTAAAGCCTGTATCACCTGGACTAAAGTAAAATTTTTCCTCATAGCCTGGGAATTGTGGAATATGACTTTTTCGATAGTGACCTACAATTTCACCATCCGCATCTATGATAACAACTGAATTATAATAAACTTGCCCAGATCTTTCGAAGAAAGAAATAGGCAATACAACTTTCATTTTTTGCGCTATCTTTCTCATTTTTTTTATAGTTGCTTGATCATCTAATGTACTGGCTAGATCAAAGTGCTTAGCTTGCTGGTCAATCGGAAAATAAGGTGTTTCAAATAATTCCTGCAAAAGAATAATTTGTGCTCCTTGATCTGCAGCTTGCAAAATCAATTTCTCTGCGCGTTGTATATTATCCTGTATATCCCAATCACAATGCATTTGAGTACAACTCACATTAACTTTCATAAAATCACCTATATTTTTATCTCAACAAAACGATATTATCACCTTAATAATCGAGAAAAGTCATTTAGCAAACGATACATTAATTTATAAAGACCGATAATAATCTATGAGGATTCTGGAAACCTCCGGTCTCGTGATTGTTTCTGGTAGAACTGTTCCAGATTTTAAGATCTTACGCATTTCGTTGCCTGATAAAATAATGAAATCTTCTAAAGTATGATCATTAACCTTATTCATCATGACTACGCGATTCAGTTTTCTTGAATACGCGGTATGATCTGCATTAAATATCTGAATCTTTAATGAATTATTAGGCAAGCGATCAAATACAGCTTGCGCATCAAAAGGGCCATAATAACTTCCGACACCAGCATGATCACGCCCGACTATCATGTGTGTAGCTCCCATATTCTGTCGAAATATTGCATGTAACAATGCCTCTCTTGGTCCAGCATAAAACATATCAAATCCATAACCGCTGAGAATAGTTGAATCAGAAGCAAAATAAACATCGATCATCTTTTGTATACACTTATTTCTAATATGAGCAGGAATATCATCTTGTTTTAGCTTGCCCAATGGTATATGAATAATCATTCCATCTGCATTGAGACTATCCATGGCAATACGACATAATTCCTCATGAGCTAAGTGCATTGGATTCCGAGTCTGAAATGCAATAATTTTTTTCCAGCCTAACCTATTTATTTCCTCACGGAGCTGAACAGCAGTTTTATAAGTATTTTTATGATTAAGTGAAAAATAACTGTGACTTAACACTCTAATTGATCCAGAAATACAAAAATTCCCTAAATTTCTAAAAACCTTAACCCCTGGATGATGATGATCGAGAGTGCCAAAAATGTTTTTTATTATTTCATCCTTATCGCTAGAACTAATGTTTTCGATATCTTCAACGTCCATGATAGCCATAACTGGATTGTCTTGGATATTGGGATCTCTAAGGGCAATTCTTGATGCTCTTTCAATGCCATTAATATTTGTAGCCAAATTTAAAATTGGTATTGGCCAAAATAAACCATTTTTCGTTTTCATATATTTTGATACAGATAGCGCATCAGAAATATTCATGTAACCATTGAGCGGCGAAAAATAACCTCCTCCTAGCATAACTGCGTTTGACGCCGCGGCTGAATTCAGAACCAAGGAAGGTAAATTTCTGCTTTCCTCTAGAAGAGTTTGCCTACGATCAAAATCACTTTCGTATAATGCAATAAAATTCTGATTTCCATGAGGTTGAATCATAAATCATCTCTACCTTGGTTTATCATAAACTACGTCAACAGTGCTACGATGCATTGCGAGACCCCTAACGATCAATTGCTATGATACCCTTATCTTTAAGATAATTAATGATGATTGATACTTCTTCCTCAAGAGTCATCTTATCACTATGGAGATGTATCTCTGGATTATATGGAGATTCATATGGATCATCGATGCCAGTAAAATTCTTTATATCTCCAGCTCGAGCCCTTTTATACAAACCTTTAGGATCACGTTTCTCTGCTTCACTCAGCGGGCAATCAACAAAAATCTCTATAAACATGAGGTTATCGCTATTATGCAATTTTCTCACATCTCTCCTATCTGCTGCATAAGGGCTTATAAAACTAGATAAGGTAATTGCTCCTGCATCACTAAATAATTTAGCTACCTCGCCGATCCGTCTTATATTTTCTTTTCGATCCTGCTCAGAAAAACCTAAATTCTTATTTATTCCAAGACGGACATTATCTCCATCCAATCTATAAGATAACATACCAAGCTTGTGGAGCGCCTTCTCAAGAGCAATAGATATAGTGCTTTTACCGCTACCAGAAAGCCCAGTAAACCATAAGGTTGCTCCTTTTTGAGGTAGTATCTGATAACGATCCTCACGCGTAACCTTGCCGTCTTGCCAAAAAACATTAGTCGCTTTTTGTTGAACCATAAAACTATCCCTAATTTTTCCCTAGCTTTTATAAATCATTTCTATTTACGAGAATAATTGCGCATCCTACAACGAGAGGAAATAATAAAGCAATTGGCCAATTACCCATTTGAGCATAAGGCGTCAAACCATCTCTTAACTCTACGTCCATATTTATTACAGCAAATTCAAATTGAGGTGCAACTTCCATAAGATCGCCATGCGGATTAATAAATGCACTAATACCATTATTTGTGGATCTTATCACTGATCTTCCAGTTTCGATCGCTCTCATTCTTGCCATCTGCAGATTTTGATGGGGTGCAATAGAATCACCAAACCAAGCGTCATTACTAACATTAATCAATACTTTTGCGTCTGGTAAAACATGCAATTGCTCGGCTCCAAAAAAGTTCTCATAGCATATAGCAGCCGCTATATTTACCCCTTTTGAAGTTACTAAAAGACCTTGATTACCTGAGCCAGCTGTAAAGTCTCTATTTGGTAGGCTCATCAACCTCATCCAGTTTCTTATAAAATCGGGGACCGGAAAATATTCTCCGAAAGGAACAAGATGATGCTTACGATAAATCTGCTGTCTTTTACCATCTAATAACAACACGCTATTATAAATTTCATGATTAACAACATCTCTTTCTAATATTCCAAATATTAATGTTTTGCTACTTTCAGATATCGTATCTTGCAAAGAATTAATATAATCCTTCACTTGATCGATTGCTGCTGGAATAGCTACCTCAGGCCAAACAATGAGATCACTATTACTTTTTTTTGTAGCAGTATTACGATAGATATCAAGCGTTGTTGCGAATTCCTCGGATAACCATTTTTTATCTTGAGGTATTCCGCCTTGAACAATTGTAGTTTTGATTGGTTCTCCATGAACTGTTGTCCAGTCAAAAGTTTGTAATCCATAACCAATCAGCCAAGGAAGAATTATTATTGAGAATGACAGTTTGTAATTATTCTTAAAAATTGCCAAAAAACATCCAGAAATACTCAAAAGCAACATCAATGATATTCCATATACTCCAAATATAGGAGCCCACCCTGACAAAGGGGAATCAATTTGACTATAACCTAGACTAAGCCATGGAAAGCCACTAAAAGCCCATCCTCGAAGCCATTCAATAAAAACCCACACAATCGGACCAAAGATTACAATTTTTTTTACATCTTTATTAATTAATCGAGACATTAACCATCCCATACAAGCGAAATAAAATGCCATAAAAGCAATGAGCGCTGCAGTTAAAGTTATTGCAAGCCAAATAGGACTCTTACCAAATACATATACTGATATATAAATCCAGTATGACCCCGATAGGAAAAGTCCAATCCCATAAAAAAAAGAATGTCTTGCAGCATCTCGGGGCGAAGAAAAAATAGCGGTATAAAAAATTGGAAAAATAAACAAAGGTGCTAAAAGATAAAAATCAAAGGGTGCGAAAGATAGAGTAAGTAATACCCCAAAAATAAAATATAAAAAGCAGACTGTAATTTGATGTCTGTTAAAAAAAGACTGTATTTTATTAAAGTATGTTTTAAAATCCTGGTTAGTTATCAATCTCTTAAACCATTGAATTTAATTGTTCTGCTCTTTTAATCCGAAGCATGTTTATGCGCCTACGGTCCGCTTGCATGACCTTAAATTCGAAGCCTTTGAAAAATAGTTTTTCTCCCCGAAGAGGTAGCCTGCCTAGCTCGTGCATAACAAGCCCGCCTACCGTGTCATAAATATCATCATCAATCTCAACTCCGAAATAATGATTAAAATCTTCAATCTTTGTTAATGCCTTAACATCAAAGACTGGTTGGCCGCCCTTGCCGTTCTCGATTCGGATAAACTCTAATTCTTCTGGATCATGTTCATCATCAATCTCTCCAACAATTTCTTCCAACACATCTTCGATTGTTAGTAAGCCTGACACTCCTCCATATTCATCAACTACAATAGCCATATGGTTACGACTATCTCGGAATTCTTTTAACAAAGTATTTAAACGTTTTGACTCAGGAATAACCGATAATGATCGTATATATTTCTCTAGGTTAAATTCTTCAGAAGAAGATTCTATAAAATGTTTTAAAACATCTTTTGCAAGCAACACTCCCAAGAAATGATCTCTCTCTTCTCCTACAACAGGAAATCTTGAATGGCCTGAGTTAACTATGACTTTAAGCATTTCTTCAAGACTCTGATGGTGTTCTACAACAACCATTTGCGATCTGGGCACCATCACCTCTCTAACATGAGTTTCTGCAACCTCAAATACTCCTGTCAACATATCTTGTTCTTGGGGATCAATAGCTCCATCTGAATGCTGAAGCAAATCTTGTATTTCCTTGCGACTCCAAGGTTTATCTTTTATTGCTCGAACTACTCGATAGAATAATTTGGTAAATCGGTTCTCTTTATTGCTTTGCTTTTTATGGTTCATTTATTTTTTAAATATAGTTAATCTGATTGATAGAAATTTAGAAAAAACAATAGTACTCTCCTCGTAATATCATTCCATATATTGACTAGCGTATGGATTTGAGAAACCTAGTTCTTCTAATATATCAACCTCTAACGATTCCATCTCGCATGCTTCATGTTCTACCGCATGATCAAAACCCACCAAATGTAACATACCATGAACTATCATATGTGCCCAATGAGCATATAATTCTTTCCCTTGCTCAATGGCTTCCCTCTCTATAACAGGAGCACATATAACCAAATCACCCAATGGTTTTGGAATCGTTTTTGACCAGCGGATATTATCATCCATACTGCTAAAAAAACTGAGAATATTTGTTGATTGGTTTATTTTTCTATATTGTTTATTTAATCTTTTACTTTCGTTCTCATTAACAACTCTTACACCAATCTCAAAATCCTGTTCTAAGATAAAATCAATATTTCTTATAGACAACATAATCCATGTTTCAAAATCTTCTTTAGATGGTACATTATAATTTTCACAAGCAATTTGTATATCTACTTTTATCATTAATTATCATCATTCGTTTCATAAGCTTTAATAATTTTGTGAACCAATTCATGTCTTATCACATCATTACTATCAAAATTAGTAAAAACAACGTTTTTTATATTTTTAAGAATTTTTATTGCGTGTTTTAAGCCAGATTCTTGCTCTTGTGGCAAATCTATTTGCGTAATATCGCCAGTAACCACTGTGGATGAACCAAAGCCAATACGTGTTAGAAACATTTTCATTTGTGCCACACTTGTATTCTGAGCTTCATCCAGTATCACAAAAGACTCATTAAGTGATCTACCTCTCATAAACGCCAGTGGAGCTATTTCAATTACATTCTGATTCAACAAATTATTAACTCGATTAAAACCTAACATATCATATAAGGCGTCATAAATTGGCCTCAAATAAGGATCAACTTTCTGAGACATATCTCCAGGAAGAAAACCCAGTCTCTCCCCTGCCTCTACTGCTGGTCTTACAAGTATTATTCTTCTAACTTTCTGACTTTCAATAGCATCAATAGCACTAGCAACTGCAAGATAAGTTTTTCCCGTTCCTGCGGGCCCTATTCCGAATACAAGATCATATTCTTTTATATTACTTAAATATCTTTTTTGATTTTTTCCACGTGGAATTATAAGTTTTCGTGGTGTATGAATTTGAAAATCCATAGTTTTTTCTGATGGTTTTTTGCCCTCAGAAATCAAATTCTCTTTCATACTAAATTCCTGTAGACATACATGAACATTCTCAAGATCAACTCGTTCGGTTTCCGTTAATTTAAAAAGGGAATGGAGCACACTGCTTCCTATGCTAATAGAAGATGGCTCTCCTGTTATTCGAAAATGATTACTTCTATTAGAAATAGTAATATTAAGTCGATACTCTATTTCCTTTAAATGTTCGTCAAATTTTCCACATAAACTTGCTAAACGTTTATTATCGGAAGGTTTTAAAATCAGATTTTGTGATGATCTTAGTGTATTCAATATTAAAAATTTTTATAAGTTAAGATTAATAATACAACTTTATATCATTCTTCCGCGAAGAGAATTTGGCAGCGCTTCTGTTACTATAATATTGACAAACTGACCAATGTAGCTGGAATCTGCATCAAAATTAACCCATCTCATATTTTCTGTCCGCCCGGTTACTTGATATTGACTTTTTTTTGAGAGTTTTTCGACTAATATTTGTTGCTCACTACCTACCATGTTTCTACTAATTTCCATTGCTTGATCTCTTATATGTGACTGGAGTAATTGTAATCTTTCTTTTTTTACACTCATTTTCGTCTGATCAACAAGATTGGATGCTGGTGTACCGGGTCTAGGGCTATAAATAAAACTAAAAGATTGATCAAAAGCTATATCTTTGATCAGCTGTATCGTACATTCGAAATCTTCATCAGTTTCACCAGGAAAACCAACTATGAAATCTGTAGATATAGATATATTTGGTCTTGCTTCCCTGAGTTTACGGACCTTTTGTTTGTATTCAGCCGCGGTATAACCTCTTTTCATCAATGATAATATTCGATCTGAGCCGTGCTGAACAGGCAAATGAAGATAATTAGCAAGCTGCGGTATATCAGCATATGCTTGAATGAGTCGATCGTTAAAGTTTACTGGATGTGAGGTTGTAAAACGAATACGGTCAATCCCATCAATTGCAGCGACATAATATAAAAGGGTTGCAAGATCTGCAGATTTTCCATCATGCATAACTCCCTGAAAAGCATTTACATTCTGGCCCAATAAACATATTTCACGAACACCTTGTTGCGCCAAACTTATAATTTCTCCGATAATATCATCCATTGGACGGCTAATCTCATCACCACGTGTATAAGGAACTACACAGTAGGTACAATATTTACTGCAGCCTTCCATGATAGACACGTAAGCAGACGGACCCGTGACAGATGGCTCTGGCATACAATCAAATTTTTCAATCTTGGGAAAAGAGATATCTACAACAGGACCGCCTTCAATTTCTAATTTCTCTATCATTTTTGGGAGTCTATGTAGAGTTTGAGGACCAAATACAAGGTCTACAAATGGAGCTCTCCTTACTATACCTTGGCCTTCTTGGCTAGCAACACAACCGCCCACACCAATTACCACATGAGGATTCTTATTCTTCCAATCTCTCCAACGTCCTAGTTCAGAAAATAATTTTTCTTCAGCTTTTTCTCTAATCGAACATGTATTAACTAAGAGTAGATCTGCTTCTTCAAGTTTTTTTGTCAAAATATAGCTGTGAGATTCTTTGAGAATATCCACCATCTTCGCAGAATCATATTCATTCATCTGGCATCCCATTGTTTTAATGTAAAGTTTATTTGCCATCAAAATTAAAATATCAAATATAAATAGACATATTGAACTAAAGTAAAATCTCTAAACATTTTTTTATTTTAGAAAGGTATATCATCATCAAAATCATCTGTTCCCGCAGGAGGCTCTGGAGGAGACTGTTGATTTTCATTTGATTTTGATTTTGATGAAGTAGAATTTCCAGTTGGACGTCCGCCAAGCATCTGCATCTGATTTGCAATAATCTCTGTTGTCCAACGATCATTGCCTTCTTTATCCTGCCACTTATTAGTGGCGAGCTTTCCTTCAATATAAACTTGTGAACCTTTACGAAGATACTCAGCAGAGATCTCAGCTAGACGACCAAACATAGAAATTCTATGCCATTCAGTTTTTTCTTTTTGTTCGCCAGTTTCCTTATCTTTCCAAGATTCATTTGTTGCGATACTTAATTTCGTTATTGCGCTTCCGCTTGGGGCATAACTTGTATCGGGGTCTGCGCCAAGTGTACCAACAATTATTACTTTATTTACTCCGCGAGTCATAATTAAACCTCATGTTTTGTTAAACCTCGTTGAACATATAGATTCAAGCTAAAAATTAACTATTTTTCAACACCATTATTCATTAAAATTCATTTTCTCTTAATTTTCTAAATTACTAAAATATTTGTGATAGAAAATCCAAATCGCAGTAATAATTAAAGTACAAATAAAAACATTTTCAGATTTATCTTCTATTAACAACCAGCCGCCTATTAGACCTCCAAAGAAGGTTCCTAGGAATTGAAAACTAGAGAAAACTCCTAAGGATGCCCCCCTATATTTTTCATCAGCCAAAATCGATAATTTTGCAGGTAATCCAGCTTCTAAAAAATTAAATCCCGCAAAAAAAATCGTCAGCCCAAAGTATGCCATTACAATGGATGATTCTGTAATAATTAAAAATAATTGACCTAAAAATAATAAAATTAAAGCAAAAAAGATTGTAGCATCCTTCCCTCTTCTATCATCAATAATTATTAAAGGTATTGTACCTAATAGAGATAGCAATATTGAAATCACATAGATTCTTGAATGATCAGCGACCAAAATCTGTAAATCATTAACCAACATATATGGTAAAGATACAAATATTGAAGTTAATAAAGCGTGTAATAAAAACATATATATATCAATTCTAAGCAGTTGCGGTCTCAATATGGAGCTAACTTGAAATGACATATAAGGTTTTGATTGTTTGATGCCTGACGGCAAAAGAAAAAGCATAACTCCTGCAATTATTGCAACAATTGCAGATAACCAGAATAGAGAACGAACACCGCCATCAGCGGCAATAATAGGCCCAATGATTAATGCAATCAAAAAAGAAAATCCTATGCCAATACCAAAAAATGCCATTGATCGTGTTCTTACTTCTTTCCTGGTTGCATCAGAAAGTAATGCAGTCAAGGCCGATGAAATAGCTCCTACCCCTTGTAATAAACGTCCACCTATAACACCAATAATTGTTTCACTTTCCGCAGCAACAACGCTACCTACAAAAAATATAATAAGCCCACCCAGAATTACAGGAACACGGCCAACATAATCCGAAAGAAGGCCAAGAGGAATCTGCATGATTGCTTGTGTAAGGCCATAAGCCCCTACAGCCACCCCAACGAGAAAAGGAGTTGCATCATCTAATCTTCCTGCAAAAATTGATAAGACAGGCAATAACGCAAATATTCCGAACATGCGGAACGTAGATATTAGCGCAATGACAACCACAGAGCGGCGTTCTCTAGAAGTCATTGATAAAAATTTTTTATCATCCTCTTTCTTCATATAGTATTCGCTAATCCAATAACCCACTGATAAAACATAAAAATCATATTATTTCCAAAAGAAAAGAATTTTTTGGATGATTTAAAAAACTTCCAATGAATATCAATAAACAACGTCCTTTCCTAAAAACTTAAAAGCGAGGTATATTAACAGGTTATTTTTAAATTTTTTAGGGGGTTTATGAAGTTCATTGATATTAAGGGAGCTAGGACCCACAATTTAAAAAATATAGATCTGCAGCTTCCTCGTAACAAATTAATTGTATTTACAGGTTTATCTGGTTCAGGTAAATCTTCACTTGCATTTGACACCATCTATGCTGAAGGTAGACGGCGTTACGTCGAGTCACTATCAGCTTACGCAAGACAATTCCTCTCGGTAATGGATAAACCAGACGTTGATCACATTGAAGGTCTATCGCCAGCTATTTCAATAGAACAGAAAACAAATTCTCATAACCCGAGATCTACAGTTGGAACTGTTACCGAAATTCATGATTATTTACGACTATTATATGCTCGAACAGGTACTCCAAGATGCCCAGATCATAGTGTAAAACTTGAAGCGCAAACTATTAGTCAAATGGTAGACCAAGTACTTAGCTTGCCAAAGGAAAGTCGGCTCATGCTTCTTGCTCCAATTGTTAACAACCGTAAAGGTGAACACATTCAATTGATGAGAGATCTTCAAATACAAGGCTTTATCCGTGCACGAATAAACGGTGAAATTTACGAACTTGATGATCCTCCCAAACTTGATTTACACCGCAAACATAACATTGCTGCTGTAATTGATCGATTTTCTGTAAAATCGTCTATAAAACAAAGGCTTAGCGAGTCATTTGAAACAGCACTCAGATTAGCTGATGGAATAGCATATATATCAAATATGGATAAAAAATCTTCAAATGATTTAGTATTTTCTGATCAATTTGCATGTAACATTTGTGGATATAGTTTGATAGAACTTGAACCAAGACTGTTTTCATTTAATAACCCAGCGGGAGCTTGTCAGAGTTGTGATGGTTTAGGAATTAAACAATTTTTTGACCCAAATAGAGTTGTTATTAACAAAGATCTTTCCCTGGCCGGGGGCGCTATTAGAGGATGGGATCGAAAAACAACATACTACTTCCAAATGATTAAATGTATTGCTTCACACTATGATTTTGATCTTGAAATACCTTTCAGAAAATTAAAGACAAAATTCCAAAATATTATCCTATATGGAAGTGGTGAAGAAAAAATTGAATTTTCTTATTCTAGCTCTAAAGATCTTAGATGGAGAACAAAGCATAGTTTTGAAGGGGTAATACCTAATCTTGATCGTCGCTATAAAGAAACTGACTCCAATGCTGTTCGAGAAGAATTGAGCCGCTTCCTGAATAGTCAACAATGCCCCGATTGCAATGGAACCAGATTAAATAAGTCAGCAAGAAATGTTTTTATAAATGACAAAATATTACCCGAAATCAGTGCGATGTCAGTTAGTTATGCATTAAATTATTTCGAAAATATCACGATTAAAGGGTGGAGATCTAAAGTAGCAGAAAGAATCATTAAAGAGATAAAAAATCGACTAAGTTTTTTAAACAATGTTGGTTTAAATTATTTATCACTTGATAGAAGCGCTGATAGTCTATCTGGTGGCGAATCTCAAAGAATCAGACTCGCCAGTCAAATTGGCTCTGGGTTAGTAGGAGTAATGTATGTACTTGATGAACCATCAATTGGTTTACATCAAAGAGACAACAAAAGACTTATGAGAACTCTGACTCATCTTCGTGACATTGGAAATACAGTAATAATAGTTGAACATGATGAGGAAGCAATCATATCTGCTGATCATGTCGTTGACCTTGGTCCTGGAGCTGGATTACATGGCGGAAAAATTGTTTTTCAAGGAACGCCAAATGAAATTAAAAAGAGCAATAACTCCCTAACAGGTAAATACATTTCCGGAAGATGTTCCATAGAAATTCCACAGGATAGAAAAAAAATTAATGTAAATAATTATATTAGGGTTATTGGTGCACGTAGCAACAATCTTAAATCAATAACTGCAACCATACCACTGGGGCTAATGACGTGTGTTACAGGAGTATCGGGGTCAGGTAAGTCAACTTTAATTAATGATACTTTATACAAAGCAGTAGCAGAAAAACTGAATAAAATTAACCGAAATCCCGCGCCTCATGACAAAATAGAAGGTATAGAAAATATTAATCGTGTTATCGAAATCAGTCAAAGCCCAATTGGACGGACACCACGTTCAAACCCAGCTACCTACAGTGGTTTATTCACTCCAATTCGAGAAATATATGCCAAAACTAAAGAAGCTAGATCTCGTGGGTATATGCCCGGAAGATTTAGCTTTAATGTTAAAGGCGGTAGATGTGAAAGCTGCCAAGGTGATGGGGTAATAAAAGTCGCCATGCACTTTCTTCCGGATATCTATGTTCAATGTGATACATGCAATGGAAAAAGATATAACAGAGAAACTTTAGAAGTATTTTTTAAAGGCAAAAATATTTGTCAAGTTCTTGAAATGACCGTTGAAGATGCTTTTGATTTCTTTAGGAATATACCGGTAATTAATAAAAAATTACAAACTCTCATCGACGTTGGTCTTTCTTATATTTTACTCGGTCAGAATGCCACCACCCTTTCAGGTGGAGAGGCGCAACGTATAAAATTAGCAAAAGAATTATCTAAACGTGATACAGGAAAAACTCTCTATATTTTGGATGAACCGACAACTGGACTCCATTTTCATGATATAAAACTTCTTTTATCTGTTCTTCATCGGTTACGTGATAGAGAAAATACAATCGTTGTTATTGAGCATAACTTGGATGTAATTAAAACAGCTGATTGGATAATCGATCTTGGCCCAGAAGGAGGGGATGAGGGAGGAGAAATTATAGCTGATGGGACACCTGAAGAAGTAAGTGAGAATTTAAAATCCTTCACAGGAAGGTATCTTAAACCACTCTTAAATCAAAAAGAAAAGATCAAGATTGCCTGATAGAATACAATACCTTTAATTCCTTCTCACATTCTTAATAACTACCGGATTGTCTATCATCTGACCTTCTACATAAGGGTTATCAGCTGGTCGATTTGATGATTGTTGGTGTATTTTTCTAACAACCTCCATGCCACTGACAACTCTACCAAATGCTGAAAAACCTTGTTTATCAGCATTACGTGATTGCCCAAAATCTAATCCGGGTTGATCACCTATACAGATAAAAAATTCTGACGCCGCAGTCCCAATTTCACCTCTGCCCATTGAGATTACTCCATCTAAATGCTTTACGCCTGAAGTTTGAGTTGTCTCATGATCAATTGGAGGAAATAAACTGATGTTCTGACCTAATCCTCCTTGTATGACTTCAATCTTTGGGCTTCCTTTATCATTTTCATAAGTAACCGTCCGATAAAAAGAACTATCATTAAAGTGTCCGCCATCAACATATTTAAGAAAATTTTTTGAAGTTATTGGTGCCTTTTCTAAATATATCTCAATATCAATATCGCCAAATATAGTAGTCATAACTATATCGACATTCTTTTCAGAATCTAAAGAACAGCCATGTAGAAAAAATAGTGAGAACAACAATAAGATAAAGGATCTAGTAAAATATTGATAAGTAGTATCATGCATTGGTATCTTCCTCAAAATATAAGGTCAGTAATGTCATACGAAGATACCATAGCTCTTATACAAATTTCTTGTTGAGCAAATATAATCTAGCGTCGCAATATCCCATAGAATAGAATCTTTAGTAAAAAATCAGATCAACCGGACAGACCACTGCATTTCAGATAAAAACTGAAACTTATAATAATCTAGGGGTAATTATTCCGCCAAAAGAAATTCTTGGAGACTAGAGTGATTATTTTTTACTGGGGGGTAACATTCTCCGCTTGAGGCCCTTTATCCCCATCCGTTACCACCATAGTAACACTTTGGCCTTCGTGCAGGCTTTTACGACCTTCACTGTTTATAGAACTATAATGAACAAAAACATCCTTGCCATCCTCTCGTTCAATGAACCCAAAACCTTTGGCATCATTAAACCATTTTACGGTACCTTCTACTTGCTCTGACATATCTTTCTCTTTCTCTTTATTATGAAAAACCAGCTTAGCTGGACTACGTATTACCAAATAAATTATCTGAAACACCAATACTTAAAAGCATAAGTGTAATGCTAATATTTTATACTAACAAACTAATATTTATTCGAATTATGAGTATGGTACGCGAGTTTTTAATTAGTGCAATTAAAATAAAAAAAAATAATCTATGATTTAAGAGAAATATGAATATTAGTTTTAATTAATAAAAATAATTCCACAGTATTTCATTAAATAATATTTAAAAATCTACTTATTATTTAATAAGTTCCATACAATCTATCCCCGGCATCTCCTAATCCAGGGACAATATATTTTTTTTCATTTAAGTGACTATCAATACTGGCGGTATAAATCTTAATATTCCTATGGGCATCTAATACTGATGAAATACCTTCTTTACATGTAACTATACAAATAACGATAACGTTTGTTGCGCCTATTTTTTTTAATGAGTCAATTGCTGAAATCATGGATCCTCCAGTTGCTAGCATAGGATCAATAATAATATTTAATCCAACAGAAGATTGATCTGGAATATTTTGATAATAGGGTACTGGTTGAGCTGTTTCCTCATCACGATACATGCCTAAAAATCCAACACGGGCTGTTGGAATTATATTAAGCACTCCATCCAACATACCAAGGCCAGCTCTAAGAATTGGCGTGACAACAACTTCGTCACTGATAATCTGACAATCGGCTTCAGCTATGGGTGTTTTTATAGTTATATTATCAGTATTTAGATTTTTTAATGCTTCATAACACATTAACGTAGTAATTTCGGTGGTCAATTCACGAAATTTTTTATAATCAGTTTCAAAGTGACGTAACAATGATAGCTTATGCTGTACACATGGGTGGTCAATTTCTTTATACACTACAAAACACTCCTAAGATTAATCCTGTTAATCGAAAATAATTTTCAGGTAATTTTCCTATCTATACTTAACTAAATACTAAGCCAATCGTGAACCATTTTTAGAGGGCCGATCAGGAACCGCTAATATCACACTACCATCATCTTGAGTAAATCCTGTGATTAAACATTCAGATATAAATGGTCCGATTTGTTTTGCGGGAAAATTTACAGCCCCTACCACTTGCTTGCCAATCAAGTCTTTCGGTTGATAATGATCAGTGATTTGCGCGGATGATTTCTTAATTCCTATCTCACCTCCAAAGTCTATCTTCAGTTTTATCGCCGGTTTAATAGCCTCTTCAAAAATCTCCGCCGCAAGAATCGTTCCTATCCTAAGATCTACTCGTTCAAATTCTTCCCAGCTCAGATCATGCATTGAAAAATTACCCTATTGGTTACCAAGAATATTATCCTAATCTACCATAGAAGGTCATTCTTGATGTTTCTGATAAGGAGATATTTGGCTCTGAGTTATATGCTAATACTGCTAAAATTCTTGTCTTATTTCCTTCCACTGGCGTAACCCGATGTATAGAATTCCGACCTCTAAACAAAACCAATGCTCCCGGATCCATCATTAAGCTTTCATATTCAACTTCATTTTTAAGCAATCGATGCACCCCATCGAAGTTCATTTCCCCTTCTTCCGAATTACGAAAATTTCTAATATATTGAAATTCTCCACCCCCTTCTGGTTTTTGAATAAGCAGGGTCACGGCAAATGATGAATTATCAAAATGCCATCCAAGTTCTTGCCCTTCTGAAGCATAATGAATATTTATCGATGATAATTTATCGGCATACTCATACAAACATTTTTCACCCAAAGTTTGACAAAGAAATTTACGAAATAGTTCAGATTTGTAGAGCACTTTAAGATGTGAGTTCTCTGATATTTGATCATCAGTTATACAGCCTTTCGTCGATATAACTAGCTGATTGCGCGGATGATTTGATGGATAATTTTCATCTGATGGAGCAATGTAAACACTATGCTCTTGCTCACAGTAATATGCCTTGTTCTTATTACTATTACTCTCTTGAGCTATAATTTTAATGGCTGCTTCTGCCAAAAAATTAGGCAAAACAAGGCAACCTTCTCTATTGATTGTTTCTTTACACTGTAAAATAAAAGAACTATCTTCTAATGGATAGCGGGCTAGATCTAGCGTTTCATCCAAGGAAAGATTTTTCGTATTCATGATAATTCGCCTTTTCCTAAATCCAACGCCTTACAGAATTTTTAAAGATTATATAAGACTCTCCAAACTGTTTCTCTAGCATTACTTCCTCATGTTGAATAATACGACTATTCATTATTGGTATAAACAAGAATGGTATTATGAATGGACTGATGCTGCCAAAATAAATTGCTATACCAAATTGTACAAAAAGCATGCCTAAATACATCGGATTTCTTGTGTATTTGTATATACCATTAGTAATTAAAAAAGATGGATCTTGGAATGGAATCATGGTGGTTTTATTAATTCTAAAAAGTAGTGTTGAACCAGTAAAAATAAAAAAGCCTAAAAACCCCATAACAATCCCAATCCAATACATTTTTTCGAAAATAATCATAATAGGTAATAATTTGTGTAAAGCAATTTGAAATAGTATTGCGATTAATATAATTACCGGTGGCATTGGCCCTTTCTCTCTTGTCAAAATTTTCATATATGTTTAGTCTCGTTCCTCATTCCACTGGAAGCTAATGCATAATCAACGGCGCATCTAGAATGAATTAAAGTGGTATCATAAAGGGGTACATTCGCATCTTCGGAGCTAATCAACATTCCAATCTCGGTACACCCTAGAACTACAGCTTGCGCGCCATTAGCGGCAAGTTTTTCGATGATATTTAGATAGTCTTCTCTTGAATTATCATCAATAATACCTTGGCACAGCTCATTATAGATAATGTTATTGATTTTCTTCTGATCAGAATGATTAGGAACAATAACTGCTATGCCATAGTTATTTTCAAGTTTTTTTTTATAAAAATCTTCTTTCATAGTGAATGATGTGCCAATAAGTCCAATTTTATCAATACCATCAATAAGAAGTTGTTCCGCGGTTGCATCTACTATATGTAAAAGTGGTATTTTTATTGCTCGCTCTATTTCTGAAGCCACTTTGTGCATTGTATTGCTACAAACTACAAGAAAATCTGCACCAGCTAATTCAATAATCTTTGCGGCTTCTTTTAAAATACTTGCTTGCCCATCCCAGTCTCCGATACTTTGTAATTTTTCAATTACTTCAAAATCAACACTATAGAGTATAATTTCTGCAGAGTGAAAACCGCCAAGAATTTCCTTTGTTCTCTTATTTATAGCATCATAATAATGAGAGGTACTCTCCCAGCTCATACCTCCAAGTAAACCTATCTTTTTCACTATTTTCCTTATAAATTGGTTTAGATCAGCTATTTATTAATCAATATTAATTTTTATAAAGATCTTAAATAAGAGTACGTATACCT